>MDSW01029658.1_pt1 | contig 12027 bp, 8 predicted proteins | sample 811171 | NCBI WGS metagenome assembly MDSW01 (sample SAMN05326641, study PRJNA326480) | marine metagenome | isolation source: seawater | place: Atlantic Ocean: North West | collected 2012
CTCGGCGCCCATGTCAGAGCCAAAACCAGCCTCGGTAACCATCAGGTCGGCGGAGGCCAAAGCAATGCGGTCGGCGATGATGCTTGAATTTCCGTGGGCGATGTTTGCAAACGGACCGCCGTGGATGAAGGCCGGATCGCCCTCAAGGGTCTGTGTGATGTTGGGAAGGAAGGCTTGGCGCAACAGCAGGGCCATGGCCCCGGCTCCGCCGATGTCGCTTGCTTTGACGGGATGGCCTTCCGTTGACGTCCCGACCACGATGGCACCCAAGCGCTTGCGAAGGTCGGCGTAATCGGTGGCGAGCACCAAGATAGCCATCACTTCACTGGCGGCCGTGATGTCAAAGCGGTCTTCACGAACCTGCCCGTTGGCAGGTCCTCCCATGCCAATGGTGATGCTCCTCAGGGCGCGGTCGTTCATGTCGATGACACGTGGCCACGAGATTCGGGTGGGGTCGAGTTTGCAATCGTTCCCATGCTTGATGTGGTTGTCGATGAGGGCTGAAAGCAGGTTATGGGCCGAGGTCACCGCATGCAAGTCACCCGTGAGGTGCAGGTTGATGTCTTCCATTGGAAGCACTTGAGCGTGGCCTCCGCCAGCCGCACCACCCTTGATGCCGAAGACCGGTCCCATGGAGGGTTCTCGGATGACGCAGGTGGCGGATTGGCCGATGCGGCACAAGGCCTGTGTGAGGCCGATGGTCGTGACCGTTTTCCCCTCACCAAACGGTGTGGGGTTCACGGAGGTCACCAGGACAAGGCTTCCTTGTGGCTTTGAAAAGCGGTCTTTGAGGGCCTGCCAACTGACTTTTGCGACACCGTTGCCCATTGGCGTTAGTTCGTGGGCTGAGATGCCTAATTTCCACGCCACGGCCTCAATGGGCTCCATTTTGGCCGCTCGGGCAATTTCAAGGTCGGTGGTCATGAGTCCTTTCGGGCTCAATGGGTCTTTCAAACCGTCGCCCGGTTCAAGCCCGGCCATGCCGGTTTTACGACCTCACTGACGGACGGGGATTCAATCGTCCTTCATGGTGCCGAGGTAGTCGGGCAAGTCCACTCCAGCCATCTTGGCGACATCGTGGACCGGTGGGAGGCTCTGGATGAGCGAGGACACGAAGTTGGAGGTTGCTCCACCGCCATCGGCGCCGTTGTTGCCTGAGTCCCAAACAGTGATCTTGTCAATCTTGAGGTTAGCAATGGCTTCGGTTTGGCGAGCGACGAGGTCTTCGATCTTCTCAACCATCAACAGCGTGGCTGCGGCCTTGGCATCGCCACCGGCACTGGCCACCAAACGGGCGTATCCTTCGGCCTTGGCTTCGAGAACGGCTCGCTGACCTTCTGCTTCGGCGTTGTAGGCGGCGAGGGTTGCGTCGGCTTGTCCTTGGGCGATACGGCGTTGGCGCTCGGCTTCGGCTTCGGCAGCAATCTCAATCTGTTGCTTCGAAACTTCCTCACGGGCGATCTCTTCGGCTCGCAAGCGCTGGCCTTCAAACTCGTACTGAGCCTTCTCGATTTCCACCTGAGCCTTACGCTTGGCGACCTCGGAACGCTTGAGGGCTTCTGCTTCTTTTTCAGCGAGGTCGGCGTTGAAGCTTGCGATGTCGGCACGTGAGAGGTTTTCACCCTCAACCGCCTTGGATTCTTGTTGCTGAACGAAAACACGTCGGTCGGCTTCTGCTTCTTTCTGACCTTTGTCGGATTCGGCACGGTTCATGGCCACCTGAATCTCACGGGTTCGGTCGGCCTCTGCCTGACCAACAGCACCGTCTCGGGTAGCGTTGGCTCGGTCAACGTCGGCTGCAGCAATGGCTTGTGCGGCGGCCTTGGCACCAATCGACTTGATGTAGTCGGCTTCGTCGGTGATGTCCGTGATGTTGACGTTGATGAGGTACAATCCAATCTTGTGCAATTCCGTGTCCACGTTGTTGACCACTTGGCTCAAGAAGGCTTCACGGTCGCCGTTGATTTCCTCAATCGTTAGAGAAGCAACGGTCAAACGTAGTTGACCGAAGATGATCTCTTTGGCCATGTCTTCAATGGAAGCTTGGTCGAGGTTCAACAGACGCACAGCGGCGTTCTGCATGATGGACGGCTTGGTGTCAATACCAATGGTAAACGTCGATGGAACGTTGATGCGGATGTTTTGCTGCGAGAGAGCGTGCTCGAGGTTGATGTTGATGGTCATCGGCTTCAAGTCAAGGAAAGCGTAGTTCTGGACCAAAGGCCAGACGATTTTCCCGCCGCCGTGATAACACTTTGCGGCTCCGGCGCCTTGGGTATTACCGTAGACGACGAGAATTTTGTTGGCAGGTGCAAGTTTGTAGCGGCTGGTAGCGATGTAAACAGTTGCAAGGACCGTAATTACGAACAGGCCAATGCCGATGAGAATCAGTGTATCCATCATGGTTGAGCCACAACGGTTCTCCTTTAAGAGACTATACTCGGCAAATTATGTCACTCTTCTTCAGCGACCATTGCGTCAGCCACTTTGAGTGGGCGTACCACCAACACCTCAGCGATGTTGCCGGTTACAAGGATAAATTTCCCAGTGTCGATGGTGATGGTTTCGTCCTCTGCTACGGCTTCGCAGGTTCGCAAAGCATCTTGGAACTCAACTTGAACTTGACCGGACTGGCCAGGTCGAATGGTTCGGTAAACCGTTCCTTTGGCGCCATGAGCTTGGTTGTGAGAAACCGTTCCATCCGTTTCCAATCCCGCAATGGCTTGGAAGACCTTACCGACGACCCACATTGATGAAATGCCGGCAAGTGTACCTGCGACAATCGCTGGCATTGAGCCATAGTTCCCTTGGGAAACGGCCAGTCCAAAGATGCCGAACATCATCATGAAACTCAGTAAGCCCTGGATGGTCAGCATATGGAACACACCTTCGGCGTCCATTTCGAAACTCACGTCAAAGAACGGAATCGCTTCGGCGATGCCATCAGCAACGCCGCCGATAAGGACAAGAGCAAAGTAAATCATGAACAAAATGGTTCCAATGACCGCCATTGCCGCAAAGAAGACATCAATGCCGCTGATTTCACCCAGTCCAAAAAATTCCAAAATTGTCGAAAAACCGAGCACCATACTACTTCCTCTTGTTCTTGCCTTGCTTCTTGCCCACATCAAGGTTCTGCTTTTTCTTGACCGGTCGGATGTAAATCACGTAGTAATGGCCGTAGACGATGGGCCCCAGAGAAGCACCAACCAGGGCGCCTACGCCCCAGTCGGGTAAGCCGAGGGCGATGCCGGTGAGTAAAACGACGAGAAGCGAGATGAGGATGAACGCCTTTTCGAAGAGGATCAAGAAGATGTTATCTCGGTCACGTGAGACTCGGTCCTTGAGGAGAAATACTTCCATCAAGCCTGCCATGAGGGTTCACCCTCACAAAGCGCCAAGCAGAATCTCAAAGATGACGATAATGGAGAGATACAAGCCGGCGATAAATACGAGAGGTTGAGGATTATCTGCCTCCATTTGACCCTTGCTCACGGACGTTGGAACCATATCGCCGAAGGACATTTCGTAAGCCCGCTCGTTCTTGTTGGACTGGTAAATCAAAAACACCACGGTAGCGATAACAACGCCCCATGAAAGGCCAAAAATGGTGCCAAGGGCTTCTTGAAATTCAGCCCACATCTTGAACGTCATGTAGGTTCCAAGACCTGCCGTCATGAGTCCGACTGCTCTTCCCATGGTTTAGAGGAGAACACACTCCCTCTTGAAGGTTAACACAGCATTCGTCGCCTTTTTGTGTTGTGAGCCAGTGGTTGGGCCATGGCAGCAATTCGATACGGAATTGCCGGCCAACCGGTCGACCACAGTCTTTCACCGCTTCTCACGTCCCTTGTTGCCCGACACCTTGCGTTGATGGGCGATGATAAACACTTGACCATGGAACTGATCGACGTCAATTCCATTCAGGACGCGCTCGCTTGGGGGTACGCTGGGGCGGTACCAGAACCCATTCCTTGGGTTTTTACCGGTTCCATTTTCGGTAAATTTCGAACCCGTGCCCTTCTGAAAAAAGCGGTTGATGCCGCTTCCTTGGTCGACGAAGTCCACCCCAAACTCACCTCCACTCAAAAGGAATCTTTCGTGCCAGCTGTGGCGACCAAGAAATTGCCGAATCGAATGTTCGCTGAAGAAATTTGGCTCAATTTGACTGCACCGCTCAAACACCAACTGGATTCAGGGGCCGTCATGGCGGTGGACGACTCGATGGCCAACAAGTGCGTCAATGCTTTGCGCTGGGATGGCCGTGGGTGGTGGTGTGCCGGTTTGGACGGGAACGGCGTTGTGGAGGTGATGTTTCATCACGGCCTTACTCCAGAAAACCATGTCATCGGTCTGATCGGTGGCGGGGGGGCTGCTCGGTCGACGGCAACAGCGTGGACCAAAAGAGGTGGGCGAGTCCATCCACTCTCGAGTCGGAGGGATTTGGATGAGGGTCCTTGGGTTGACGGATTGACCGAGGCCGAACCTGACGCCATCGTCGATTTTGACAACGAGGGAGCCTCTTCAAACGGCGTCCTTTTGCTCAAGTCTACCTACCAGCCCATGCAGGGCACGATCGATGAGCGAGCGGCTTCAATCGCAGGAGATGTCCTCGATGGTCGTTGGCTTCTGGTCGCCCAACACCTCGCATGCTGGCGGCAATTGTGGGCGCCTGAACGCGCTGATGACCTGCCTTCACTCGGCTTGTTGCTGACGCGTCTTCTCGAGGCCGAATGTGTCTTGTCTTCCTATGCATGAAAGGGAAGACTCTTTCATTCTTGAGCATGAGACCCAAGCAAGGGAGTCACCATGCGCCACCTCCACGCCTTTCTCGTGTGCCTCGCAGTTCTTTCCCTGAGTGCACCCTCGGCGATGGGTCTGCTCGAGGAAGACGCTTCTTTCGAGGAGTCTCATGCAGGCGTGGATTTCCCAGTGGGTTGGACCGAATTCAATCTTGGTGGAGTTTTTTCACCCCAAGTCCGCATGGTGTATCCTGCCATGTTTGATGGCGAAGACAAGGACATGGCTGGCAATGGCCCGTTTTCATGGCTCATCTTCATCGGTGATTCCGGCGAATCCGTTGACAGCTATACCTTGTTCACCGAAGAACTCGCCAAGCGCGGTTTCATTGTGGTGGTCACTCAACCGCTTTCGGATGAAACGGACGTGGAAGAAACGCTGGAGCGATTCACTGACATCCATGCTGCCATGGTTCAACAAAACCAATCCAACGTCCACGTGCTGGGCACCGTGGGAAACATCGATGTGAGCCATTGGGGTGTTTCCGGACACGGCAAGGGTGCTGCCGCTGCCTACCTCGCCTTCCCTTTTTGGAATCAGACAAGCCTTGCTTCTGCAGAACAGCCGCCCCGTGGCCTCTTTGGTTTGGGGCTTGACCTCGAGGACTTGGATGAGGATTTTGAATGGAGCGACGTGGCAACCCCAGAGTTCCCCCAACCCAACACCGGGCTGTTCATCACCGGCACGGTGGATGAAGTCGCTCCATCACAGGAAACGATGGAACGCGTGGATGAACACGGAGGCATCGCCTGGCAGTGGATGCATCTGCTGGGCGCGAACCACTACCAATTCCAAGATTCCCAGTCCTTTTTGGAGAACGATGGAGACGCCACCATGAGCCAAACCGCTCAAATCGATTTGGCATCAGAACACGTCATCGCGTACCTCGACACCGTTTTGCATGGCGATCATTCTCGGTTTAGGGAAGCCTTCAACCGGGCTGAAGGGCCTCAAACGGTCAGCGACCCGAATGCCTACGTCGACGAGCAACTCAAGGCTGCCACCTTCCTTCCTTGGACGTCTCAGACCATCAGCCACAACGCATCCGAAACACTGAACGCCACGCACACCTTTGTCATCAGCCTCAATTGGACCCTGCGGGATGGAACGACGTTCCCTGAATTGCCGGCAGGATGGGATGTGAACCTTACGTGCGGGTGGACCAACGGGCCATGGGAAACCGAAGCCATCATCGCATCCAATGGGACAGTTTCGTGTCACTATCCAATGGCGCCCGTGGCGCCTGGTTTGCAAACGGCATGGTTGAAGTTGCAAGTGGAGGGCGCTCCGTCGATGTACACCGCTTCGGTTTTCCGAGAAAACACACCGATTGAGGTTCTCTCTCCCAAACCGGTGATCTACGTGCCTCAGCACAGTTCACGGACCTTGAATGCCAGCAACATCGCCATCGACCCGGACGGACAACCTGTGCGCATCGTTGAGGCGACGCTCATCGGCGATGATGCCTCTCATTTTTTGATTGAAATTGGCCAAGACGGTCTCGACATGACCGTGAGCCACGCGATGAATGAAGAATGGTTGGGCGAGTGTGTAGCGGAGGTCACCCTCCGCAGTGACGGCCTCACCGTGGATGAGGCCACAACCCAACTTTCGGTGGTCATGACCCCGGTCAATGACCCTCCGATCAAGTCTGGAACCGTTCCTATCCAAGAGATGGACGAGGACGGAACAAGCGTTGTCTTTGACCTTGGCGATGTGGTTTCAGACCCTGAGGGTGTGCCGCTTGAACTGGACATTGCCGGCGAAAAAAACGGAGAGCAAGGTCCCATTCTCTTCTCCATTGAAGGGGAACGCATCACGTTGACTCCGCTCCTCAATGCCCATGGTGCAACGGTGCTGCAAATTCTCGCAAGCGATGGAGAAAATCCATCCGTGTTGGTGGAAATGGCGGTTGTGGTCAATCCAGTGAACGACCCTGTCGTGGTCAATGCATCGGCTTGGACCAACCTCTCGATGGTCGAAGATACTCCATTCACCCTTGCGCTTTCTCCTCTTGCTTACGATGTGGACGGCGACCCCTTGACGTGGACACTCGAGGGCAATTTGGATGTTCTTTCCGTTTCCTTGGTCAACAACTCGTTTGAACTTGTGCCGGCCAGTGATGCCTTTGGAATCCATCAAGGCTTGTGGCTAAACGTTTCGGATGGCTCAACCACGCACAGTGAAAACCTCTCACTCACCATTGCTGCTGTCGGTGACCTGCCGTTTGTCGCCATTGAGTCGGTTCAAGGCATGAGTGGTTCAACGGCCAACATGTACTGGTCGGTGGCAGACGTTGATGGGTCGGTGAACACAGAAGCTTCGGTTTCAGTTGACGGAACCGTTGTTGAGGTGAGTCATTCGTGCCTGAGCAGCAGCAACGGTGTTTACCAGTGCGTCACACTCTTGCCGTTTTCTCCCGGTTCTGCCACATCGGTTTACATCGAATTGGAAGTCTACGATGATGAATTGGAACGAAGTGTCATCGCCAGCAAGGTGTTTGACCCCTTGTCCGACAACTCCTCCAATAACCAACAAAGCGAATCAGAAGAAGACGAAGCCGAAGGCGCTGCAACCCTGATTGTGGGTGCGGGTGGATTTGTGCTCGTTCTCCTCGCGGGTGCCGCCTTCGTCTTCTTCCGCTCACGAGGAGAGGACGATGTGGAGTCCTCGCTTGCCTCCCCGCATGCGGTCGAACCAAGCACCCAAGAATCAACTCAAGGTTCTGGCTTGCTCGCTCGTGCCGAGCGTTTGAAGTGATCAAAGCGGGATGTTCCCGTGCTTTTTTGGTGGAGACCATTCCCGTTTTGACTTCAAGATGTTGAGGGCACGGCATAGCCGTAGACGACTTTCTTGCGGTTCGATCACGTCGTCCAACCAACCGTTTCGAGCGGCGACGTATGGGTCTCCAAATTTGGCTTTGTATTCCCCGACCAATCGTTGGCGAACGTCCTCCTTTTCCTCGTCAGGAACGGCACCTATCTCTCGTCGATGGATGATGTTGACGGCACCCTCGGCCCCCATGACGGCCAATTCAGCGGTTGGCCAAGCAACGTTGTAATCGCTTTGCAGGTGCTTGCACGACATGGCCAAGTATGCGCCGCCGTAGGCCTTTCGTGTGACCAAGGTGAGTTTGGGGACGGTGGCTTCGGCGTAGGCGAACAGAAGTTTGGCGCCGTGGCGGATGATGCCACCCCATTCCTGGACCACACCGGGAAGGAAGCCGGGAACGTCTTCAAAGGTCAGAAGAGGGATGTTGAACGCATCGCAGGTTCGGATGAAACGGGCTGCTTTGATGGAGGCATCGATGTCCAAACAACCCGCCAATACCTTTGGTTGATTGCCGACCACACCCACCGTGGAGCCGTTCATTCGTGCAAAACCGATGATGATGTTGTCGGCATAGGAGGGGAACAATTCCATGAAAAGCCCGTCGTCAACCACTTCCTCGACCACCTTCACCATGTCATAGGGCTTGTTTGGGTTGTCGGGCACCATGTCCTGAAGCGTTTCATTGAGGCGAGTGATGGGGTCTGCAGTGGCCAAAATGGGCGGGTCAGCCATGTTGTGGTCGGGCAGATAGGAAAGAACGGCGGCCGCCAATTCGCAAGCATCCTCTTCATCGTCGGCGATCAAGGAAGCAATGCCAGACCGTGAGGCGTGCAGGTTTGCACCCCCGAGTCCTGCTGCATCCACTTCGCCGTTGATCACTTCGGGTGTTTCCAACGGAGATGAGAGGAACAACTGTCCGTGCTCTTCTCCCAAGATGGTGAAATCCGAAAGCGAGGCTGCCAGGGCCGAGACACCGACGACGGGTCCCAAAACAAGGCTGATCATCGGTATTCGGCCGCTGCATTGCACCAGTCGGTCCAGCATTTCGCCGGTACCTGCAAGCGCATTAACGCCGTCGTGAGCTCGTTGTCCGCCTCCATCCCACATGGCGATGAGGGGCGCCTTGGCCCGCTCGGCCATCTCAACAATCTTGGCGATTTTCAAAGCGTGCATCTCGCCCATGCTGCCTCCGTGAACGCTGAAGTCTTGGGCAAAACAGTACACTCGGCGTCCTTCAATTGTTCCTTGGCCAGCGACGACACCGTCGCCCAGTGTTTCGTGGAGGAACATGTTGTGGTCGTCGGTTCGGTGCGTGACGAAGGCATCCACTTCCAAAAACGAACCTTCGTCGAGAAGCAAAGCGATGCGGTCCCTTGCCGTTCCTCTGCCACTCGACCGAATGGCTTCTTGGCGCTTCAATCCACCGCCAAGACGAGCGGTTTCCCGCTTGGCGCGAAGCTCTTCCAGCGCATGGTTGGGGTTGGTCTCCACGGTCCTTGCACTCCTTTTCAGTTCTTGATTCAAACGCTTACTCTCTCAGCGTTTCTCGGTGTTCTCCACAGAGGTTGGACGAGAGCGCCTCCTTGATGTTCATGTTCTGTGAGAGAACCCAGTGCAACTTTGCCGTCATGGCCTCCGGTGTCGAACTCACGCCGTGGCCCAGCAGCCCCATCGCTTGCTGTTTTCGCCCTTTGGAATAGACGTTCATGTCCACGGGTCCGTGGATGCATTGGTTGACGATGACCACCGGCAGTTCACGGTTGACGCAGCGCGTGAGGATGCGCCACAAGAGTGCGTTTTCAGGGGCATCATCTTGAGGGTCATCAATGGGAAGGTGTCCGAGCCCGGTGCCGTGAAACACAACGCCCTGAACCCCGGTGCTCACCACGGCTTCAACCTGCTCGGCATGGAGCCAAGGGCCGGCGATGAATTGAGCAATTCGTTGACCGGCTTCGTAGGTCGTTGGACGTTTGGCGACCGGTCGTTTCGATGCTGCTTTTCGTGCTTCGTCGTACCATGGGGCGGTGGTGACGGTGAATCCTTCTGCGGCCATGGAAAGCGTGGCCAAAGGCTGGCCGTTGACCGGATGAAATGCGTCTCGGCGAGAGGAGTGCATCTTTCGAACAGCAAGCCCAGAATGAACCGCCATGACACCGTCGCTTTGGGTGTGGTGCATCACCACAACAACGGCGTCTCCAGCCTCGCCGTTGGGAAGTGGCCCGTGAGCTGCCCAGTGAACGGCTGCAAGCAGGTTCTCGGTGGCGTCCGAAGAGCCACGGTCGCTGGAACGTTGAGAGCCCACCATCACGATGGGGCCTGCGGGACGGGTGCCCTTGCCTGCGAAGGCAAAGCTGAGGGCCGATGAAGTGATGTGAAGCGTATCGGTGCCGTGGGCGATGACCACGCCCCTGCATCCATCTTCAAAGGCTTGGGCACAAGCATCCGAAATGATGTTCCAGTGCTGAGGTCGAATGTCGTCGCTGAACATGTTTCCAATTTTAACCGCATCAAGCCGAGCGATGCTTGCCAATTCGGGAATGGCATCAAGCATTTCTTCAGGTTCAAATTTGGCTTCGACAGCACCCGTTGCGTAATCCACCTTCGATGCGATGGTTCCCCCCGTGTGTATCAGTCGGATTCTTGGGAGACCCGTGTCCGCTTCTGGAGCATTCAGTTCGGGGGCCTTTGGTTGGTCATTGATTGGCAAAGGCTCCCATTCCAGAAGGTCTTCAGTCGGATACGAGACGTTGTATCCATTGTCAAGTTTGATCGAGATGTGCCCTTTGGAGGCAGGGGGGAGGACCAATCCGGTGTGCTCCGCTGTTTCGTTGTGGGTGGAGACGGTGGCTTTGATGCGAACCCCGGGGTCTGGCAACGCCACCATGAAGCCAAACAGACGGACTCGCTCCATGAATGAATCGCTTCATTGAGACAGGTCCTTGACCTTCTCAACCAAGTCCATTCTGCGAAGACGCCAAACGCCGAAGGGTGTCATGGCGACGGCAATGATAATCACGCCCGACATCAATTGCCAGGCTACACTTGGAACAATGGTCACCGGTACGAAGAACTGCCAAGATGAGAACGATGCTGCGAGTCCAACTGCGCCTCCATAGGCAAACAAAACACCCACGATGCCACCAATGATACCGATGAGCAGACTCTCGAACAGAAGCATTGTCCCGAGGTTGCGCGTTGAGGCGCCTAGAACACGCAATGTAGCCAGTTCGAAATCTCGTTCGGCCACGTTCATGATCATCGTATTGAACATGACAACCACGGTAAACAACAATCCGAGGTACATCATGGTCTGGAAAATTTGTGTTTGTTGGTCCAGCAAACTGTTGATGCCGTTGAGGAGCGTCTGTCGCTCAACAATGCCCATGGATGCTTCTCCTAAGGCGGAGTCGACCTCAACACCTTCTGGGAGTTCGAGGTAGACCGAAGTTGCATTGACCCCCAAAATTCCGCTCAAATCCTCACGCAAGAAATACATCGTCCTTGCCAATTCTGCCGTCGATGTAGCCACGATCTCTACTTCGGTTTGAGCTCCGTTGAGGCTGACGGTTTGCGTCTCTCCAATGCTCCATCCAAGGAACGTTATGCTCCCTTCGTCCATCATGACTTGCGGAACCGAGGTGTCTCCTGAAGGTGAGTTACCCTCCAAAAGCGTGACAGTGCGCATGCCAGATTCAAACGAATCAAGACCTACAAGCGTGAAGATTCGTTCAATGCCCTCGGAATCTTCAACAGAGCCGAGCGGCATTTCAATGAGCATTTCATACTCAGCAGCGTTGTTGTCCGCCCAATCCACCACCGGTTGTTCCCCATCGGGCATGATGTAGACTTGCGCATCCCAGGTCTGGTCATCCTCAAGCGCTCCGATCATCGTATCTTGTAAGCCAACTGACATCATTTGAATCGAGCCAAACAACATGAGAGAAATGCCAACTGCGACAAAGGTCATGGTCAGGCGAATGGGTTTTCGAACGCTTGAACGAATGGAGAGGCCAAGCGTTGTTGGCATCCATGCGGTGAGTTTCCGAAGCAGGTTTGAACCCACTCGCATCTCGTTCTGACCGCTTAACACGTTCAATGGGTCAAGGCGGCTGGCTTTCCATGCAGGGAAGGCACCCGACAAGAACACGACGATCATGGTTGAACCAATGACGGTTGCGACCACGGACGATGGAACGGTGCGTTCAACAATCGGAACACCAACCAAGTCTTGGTAGAAGTCCAACATTCCATTCATGCCGCTTGGTCCTGCCAAGGCACCAAGTGCACAACCGATTCCACCAATCGCCAACGGAGCGAGAAGGTAGCCAGTCATGAGCGAAGAGCGCTTGACGCCCAACGTTCGCAGCACTGCAATCTCTTTGGCCTGACTTTGAA
>MDSW01099452.1_pt1 | contig 12026 bp, 12 predicted proteins | sample 811171 | NCBI WGS metagenome assembly MDSW01 (sample SAMN05326641, study PRJNA326480) | marine metagenome | isolation source: seawater | place: Atlantic Ocean: North West | collected 2012
TGCAAAAAATACTAAAAGAATTGATGTAATAGATTTAGAACTAAAAAAAGAATTATCTAAAAAATGATATATTTTTTTTTATTTAGAGAGCCCCCACACTTTAATAATTGTTTTTTATAAATATTAGATTGTTTTTGTACTTTTTTTGCTAATTTAATAACTTTTTTATTCTTTTTGTAATATTTAAAATTTCCCCAACCTTCATGATAGGCAAGGTACTGTTTAAAAGCATCTTTTTTTGAAATTTTTAAAATTGTCTCACTTTTATTTGTATACCATCCAATAAAATCAACACTATCTTTAAATCGAACTCTGGTAGCTAATTTATTTCCTGTTTCCTTTTTATATTGTTCCCAAGTTCCTTTAACTGCTTGAGAATAACCAAATGAACTCGAAGGTCTTTTATAAGGTATTACTTTGAAAATTTTTTGTCTAGCTGGTTTAGCTAACCAATCAAAATCGGACTCCATCTTGATTATTGCTAATTGGATATAGATTGGCGTGCCCCATTTTTGTTCAACTTTTTTTGTATGTTTATACCAAAGATATTTCTCATTAAAAATTAAACAGCTATTAGAAGTATTTGTAGGAATTGAGGAACATCCATATAAAAATAAAAAAAATAAAAGTATTAATTTATTTTTTAAAATTCCCATATTTATTTATAAGATTGTTAATAAAAATTACAACAAACACACCAAACAAATTTCCAAATAAATCTGGCCATTGATAACTTCTTTCAGGAATGATCAAATGAAATATTTCAAGTATTATTGATAAAAAAATTAAATATATTATTAATATTCTTATTTGTTTTAACTTTGTAAAAGTGAAAAAACCAATAATTGAAATTAATATAAATACATAAAAATGATTCGATGATATAATAAAATTAGAAGTAAATTGTGGTTGAATTTTTATATCATTATAAATGATCCAACCTAATAAACTGCCTGGAAAAAGATATACGAAAATTAAAATTAAGTTTAATGAATAGAAAATTACTCTATATTTAGAAAAAAGTTTTATCATTAATCAATATAGTTTATTTATAAATATATTTTAAAATAATAATATGAGTTTTTTAATTTTAGTTAGACATGGACAAAGTGCTTGGAACCTAGAAAAAAGATTTACTGGGTGGGTTGATATTGATCTTACAAATAAAGGTAAATTAGAGGCTGAAAGAGCTGGTTGTTTAATTAAAAATAAAAATATTATAATAGATTATTACTATTCATCTCTTCAGAGAAGAGCAAAAAATACCTTAGAAATAATACAAAAAGTTTTGAATAATAAAAAAATTTTTACAAAAGCTTGGCAACTTAATGAAAGACATTATGGGGCTCTTACTGGTTTAAACAAAATTGAAATGGCTAAAAAACTTGGAGAAGATAAGGTATATAAACTCCGGAGGTCATGGGATATTAGACCAGAACCTCTTGATAGAGAGAGTCCATATCATCCAATAAATATAGAAACTTATAAAAAAATATCTCAAGATATAATTCCAGATACTGAGTCTTTAAAAGATACTTATGAAAGAGTTTTAAAATATTTTAAACAAGAAATTCAAAAAAAATTAATAAATAAAAATGTTTTGATATCAGCTCATGGAAATTCAATAAGAGCATTATGTAAATATTTATTTAAATTAGATAATGATGAAATCTCCAATCTGGAAATACCTACTGGGAACCCTCTGGTAATTAAACTTAATAAAGAGCTTGAAATAAAAAATTGTGAGTATCTTGATAAAGATCGGGCTAAAAATCTTTTAATTTTTTAAAAATTTCCAAATTAGTTAAGTGATAAAATCTATTAATACTTTCAAAACCATTTAGTTCATCTTTTTTTAATAATTCATTCCAAATTTCTAAAATAGAAAAATTATCTAACTTATATTTTTCAAACAGGCTTTTATTTAAAATTTGACAACCTATATAAATAAAATTTTTATTATCATTATTTCTTAACAAATTATTTTTCAATTCAAAGTCTCCCCTTAGATTTTTATCATAACTTAATTCTTTTTTTACTAGTAAAAGAATATTGTTTAATTTATTTGAAAAGTAAAAATTGTGCATATTATTAATTTCCTTAATATAATTTTCACTCCAAACTGTATCAGGGTTGAATATTAAAAAATCATTATCATGAGTATGATTAATCATATTTAATATTCCACCACCTGTATTTAAAATTTTTTCACCATCTTCGACTATTTGAATATCAATAGGAAAATTTTTAATTTTAATAAAATCAAAAATCTGTCCACTTAAATAAAATGTATTAAGATAAATTTTTTTAATCCCTAATTTTATAATTAAATTAATACAATTCTCTAACATAGTTTTGTTATTTAATTCAAGAAGTGGCTTTGGAATATCTAAAGTTAAAGGGCTTAATCGCTTGCCAAGCCCTGCACATAAAATTAATGCTGTATTAATTTTCATTTAATTTTTTTAAAATTCTGTTTTAAAAGATCTCTTAAGTCTTTAAATACTATGTTTTTATTAATTCTCATATCAATTAATGTCCAAGCGTGAGGTATTAATTTCAAATAATTTTTTTTACCATCTCTTTTTGCAAGACGAGTAAATATTCCAATTATCTTAAGATTTCTTAAAATTGATAATATTTCAAAATCATTTTTAAATTTATATTTATCTAATTTTTTTTGTCTTTTTATAAAAAAACTATAAATTTTGTTTTTCAATGACTCTGTGGTTTTTAGTCTTACATCATCTATCAAAGAAGCTAAATCATAAGCTTTATTACCTATTAAAGCATCTTGACTATCTATTACACCGATTTGATTATTTACTAACATCAAATTCGAAACATGAAAATCTCTATGTACAAAAACATTATTTTTTAATTTCAAATTTAATGTTAATTTTCTTATTATCTTCTTATATTTTTTTACAAATTTAATTCTTTTATTTTTAGTTAAATTATTCTTAACATACCAATCACAAAATAAATTTGCTTCTTTAATTAGTATTTCCTTATCATAATTAGGAATTTTATAATTTTTATTTTTAAAATTTTTAATATTTCTATCTTTAATTAATTGTATTTGATTCAATGTTTTAATTATTTTTTTAAAATAAATAAAATTATCATTTTTTTTTTTAGTTAAAATTTTAAAAATTGGATTATTTCCAAAATCTTGAATTTCAATATAATCTCTCTTATAATTTTCTAGATATAAACTTGGAGCTAATATTTTATTTTTATTTAAAACTTTATTAATTGCATCATAAATAAGAAGATTTTTAAACTTTTCTTTTTTTGCAAAAACCAAAATTGATGTAAAATTTTTATTTTTTTTTCTAAAAAATTTTCGAAAAGATGCATCTCCTTTTATTTTATTCATATTTTTAAAATTATTCATTTTAATAATTATAAATTTAAACCTTTAATTTGTGCTGATCTTTTTTGATGATCATCTTCATATTTAAAGATTAATTCTATTAAATTTTTAGGCTTTTTTTTAATTATTTCAGGCCATTCAATTAATGTAATTGTATTTGAATTATCTTCAAATAAATCTAAATTTTTAATTTCTTCTTTTGATTTTAATCTAAATAAATCATAATGGTTTATTTTTATTTGATTAATTTGATACTCGTTAAGTAGATTAAATGTAGGACTCGTAACTTCGGTCAATTCTAATTTATTTTTTTTTTGAAAACCATTAATTAAATACTTTATAAAGGTTGTTTTGCCGACTCCAATTTCACCATAAAGAAAAATTATGTTACCTGGTTTAAGCAATTTTAAAATCTTATTTGCTAATTCTTCTGTTTTATTTTCTGAAGATAGATCTATTTTATCACTGTTAGTAGCGATAGGCATTAGGTTTAAAAGGACCCTCTACTCCAACACTAATATAGTCCGCTTGTTCTTTAGATAATTTAGTTAATTTTGCGCCAACTTTTTTAAGGTGAAGTGTTGCAACTTTTTCATCTAAATGTTTTGGTAAGACATAAACTTTATTTTCATAATTTTTATAATTATTCCAAAGTTCAATTTGAGCAATAACTTGATTTGTAAATGATGCGCTCATAACAAAACTTGGATGACCTGTGGCACAACCAAGATTTACAAGTCTTCCTTCAGCTAAAAGAATAATTCTTTTTTTGCTTGGAAGCTCTATTTCATGTACTTGCGGTTTTACTTCAGTCCATTTATAATTTTTTAATGCTTCAACTTGAATTTCATTATCAAAATGACCAATATTGCAAAGAATGGCTCTATCTTTCATATTTCTCATATGATCTGCAGTAACAATATCTTTATTACCTGTAGCGGTCACAACAATATCAGCTTTACTTATAGCTTCTTCCATCAAAACTACTTCATAGCCTTCCATGGCTGCTTGTAATGCACAAATAGGATCTGCTTCTGTGACTAAAACTCTAGCCCCACTTTGTCTTAGAGATGCGGCACTTCCCTTCCCCACATCACCAAATCCAGCTACAATTGCAATTTTTCCAGACATCATTACATCCGTAGCTCTTCTTATTCCATCTACTAAACTCTCTCTACATCCATATAAGTTATCAAATTTTGATTTAGTTACTGAGTCATTAACATTTATTGCTGGAACTAAAAGTGATCGATCTTTTTCCATTTTATTAAGAGCTTTAATTCCTGTAGTGGTCTCTTCAGAAACACCTTTCACATCTTTTAGTAAATCTTTATACTCATTATGCATTATGGCTGTTAAGTCTCCTCCATCATCTAAGAGCATGTTTGGTTTCCAATTTTTTTTTCCAATAATTGTTTGTTTAATACACCAAAGATATTCTTCTTCAGTTTCACCTTTCCATGCATAGACTGGTATACCCGCTTTTGCTATTGCTGCGGCTGCATGATCTTGAGTCGAAAAAATATTACAAGAAGACCATCTAACTTCAGCACCTAAATCTACCAATGTTTCGATTAATACCGCTGTTTGAATTGTCATATGTAAACATCCAATGATTTTTGCACCTTTCAAAGGTAGTTTGCCTGAATATTCTTCTCTTAATGCCATTAATCCTGGCATTTCGCTTTGGGCTATTGAAATTTCTTTACGCCCAAATTCTGATTGAGATATATCTTTTACTTTGAAATCTTCCATGGTGAGTTTTCTAACAATAAAGAATTAATTAATCAATAAAAACTCTTTATATCTTTGGAAATATAATTTCCATACTTGCACCTTTTTGATCTATTCTATTAGATGCTTTGATTGTTGCATTATGTAAATCAACTAAATTTTTAACTATATTTAATCCTAATCCTGAATGTTGTCCAAATTTATCAGGTCTATTACTATAAAATCTCTTAAATATTTTATTCATATCTTTTTCTTTAAATCCTTGACCTTCATCTAATATATTAATAATAACTTTACTGTCTTTCAACTTTGAAACTTTTACTATTATATCTTTATTATCTTCACTAAAAGAAATTGCATTATCCAATAGATTGGCAATTATTTGCTCAATCCTATTTTCAATTCCATTGATATAATATTTATTTTGACCATCGTTTTTATAAGAAATCTTAATTCCTCTTTTTAATCCATAAATATTATTAAAATCATCTACAACAGATTTTATAATTGGTTCGACATTTAATTTTTTAATTTCTTCTTTACTTAAAGCAACCTCATCTTTTAACATTTGTGAATAGTCAGTAATTAATCTTTCAATTCTTTGAACATCATGACTTAATATATTTATTAATTTTATTCTTTGTTCAAAATCGTTTGTGTCATGAAGGATTTCTGATGCACTTTTTAAGGATGCAAGTGGATTTCTAATTTCATGAACAAGGTCTGTTGAAAAATTTTCAGCATGTGAAATTCTTTTTTGTAATTCTAAAGTCATATCATCTAAAGAATTTGATAATAATCCCAACTCATCATTTCTTAATTTTAATCCTTCAATACTAGTTTTTTTTGGATTTTTATTTTTTATAGTTTTTGTATAACTTACTAAATTTTTTATTGGTTTAAGAAAATATTTATTTAAAACAAATGAAAAAATTAAGATTACTATACCAACTGCAATTGCAGTTCTAATTATAAAAGTTTTTCTTTCATCAATTGCTGTTTTAATATCATTTGCATTTTCGGTAATAGCTAAATATCCAATATTTTCACCATTTTGCATTACATTTTTTATTGTTGTTAATTTAAATTTATTAAATTCTTCTTGAGTAAAAGTGAAGGGTATCCCAAAATTTTTAGATCCAGCATAATTAAACAAAATATCTTTTAATGAAACATTATTATCTTTTCCAATGTCTATATTCTTTTTTTCAGTTATTTCTTTTGTTTTTTTTTCACTTAATATTTCTAATTCAACTGTATCTAATCTTTTTGTAAAAGATCTTGGATCAAGATCTAATGTATCCGTGTCTCCAACTAGATTTAGCTGATTATCAAAAAAAATAACTCTATCTAAATTTTGAAAGAGAAATCTGGTAGAAAATAAAAAACTTCTTATATCCTCTTCAACAAATTTGACATCTAATCTAGCTAGATTATCTATTGTATTTTTGATTATTTCTACGTGATTTGAAGTTTTTTTTTTTATTAAATTTGGTTGTATATTTTTTAAGTAGAGAAAAGTTAACAATCCAATAATTGTAAAAAAAATAAAGTTAATAAACAAAAATTTTTTTAAAATAGATAAATTTTTTAGAAGATCACTAAACATTAACTAACATTCCATCTATATCCACTTCCATATCTTGTCTCTATAGCTGAAAATTCAGGATCAACCTTTTTAAATTTTTTTCTAATTCTTTTGACATGACTATCAATAGTTCTATCTTCTATTTCTGTATCTTCTCTATAGGCTATATCCATTAATTGTGCCCTTTCTTTAATAATTCCTGGTCTTTTGGCTAACTCTTTTACTAGTAAAAATTCAGTTGTTGTTAATTTATCTGGCAATTGTTTTCCATCCCACTCGCATTCTAACTGGGAAGGGTCAAGTTTTAACTTTCCATGGGATATAATACTTTTGTTTTCCTCTATAGTATCTTTTGAGTCTTTTTTTCGAAGCTGAACTCTAATTCTTTCAATCAATACTTTGATGGAAAATCCTCCTGACTTTTTTACAAAATCGTCCGCACCCAATTTTAAACCGAGCAACTCATCTATTTCATCATCTTTAGAGGTTAAAAATATTACAGGTAAAGAAGTTTTTTTTCTTAATTTTTTAAGTAATTCTTCTCCATCCATTTTTGGCATCTTTATATCAATTATAGCTAAATCGGGGGGAGTTCTTGTTAAACCAATTAGTGCGCTTTCCCCATCTATATAAGTTTGAACTTTAAAACCTTCTTTTTCCAAGGCTATACTAAGACTTGTTAAAATATTTCTATCATCATCTACTAAAGCAATTATTTGTTTGTGCATACTTAATTATAAAAATACTAAATTGTTCTAATTTGGGCAATCAAATTAAAATTAATGAAGCACACCCCAATTATAACCTATGTTTAAATCTACAGTTAATGGTATAGAAAAAGAATGCTGATCACTATTAGCTACACTAGACATTTCTTCTACTATTATTTTACTGAGTCTTTTTGCCTCTTCTTTTGGTGTTTCAAAAATCAATTCATCATGAATTTGTAACAACATCTTAGTTTTTTGATTTTTCTCCTCATTTAATCTATTATTCAATCTAATCATTGCTAACCTCATAATTTCTGATGCTGATCCTTGAATGGGTGCATTGATTGCAGCACGCTCTTGAAAATTTCTCACATTATAATTTTTATCGTTAATACCATTAAAATGTGATCTTCTTCCAAAAATATTATTTACATAACCACTTTTTCTACAAAATTTGATTGTTTGATTCATATAAGATTTTATTTCAGGAAACTTTGCAAAATATGAATTCAAAAATTCTTCAGCTTCATAATTTGAAACATTGATTTGTTTTGCTAGTCCATATTGAGAAATTCCATAAATAATACCAAAATTTATTGCTTTTGCTTTTCTTCTTTGATCTTTACTGATTTTTTTAATATCAACATTAAATATTTGGCTTGCAGTTAACGAGTGAATATCTTCATTATTTTGGAAAGCTTTTTTTAAGCCTTTAACATCTGCTAAATCTGCTAAAATCCTCATCTCTATTTGATTGTAATCTGCGGAAATTAAAACATGATCTTTTTCAGCTATAAATGCTTTTCTAATATCTTTTCCATCTTCAGATTTTATAGGAATATTCTGTAGATTAGGATCGCTAGATGCCAACCTTCCAGTGGTAGTCGCAGCAAGTAAAAAAGATGTATGTACTCTTTTAGTGTGAGGGTTAATATGTTCTGGTAAAGAGTCAGAATAAGTATTCTTTAATTTTGATACTTGTCTCCAATCTAATACTAATTGAGGAAATTTATGACCCTTAAAGGCAAGATCTTCTAAAACTGATGCACTCGTTGCAAAACTTCCTTTTCTTGTTTTTTTAAGGTCTGCTATTTTTAAGTCATTATATAAAATTTCTCCAAGTTGCTTTGGAGATGCAATATTGAATTCTTTTTTTGAAATTTTAAAAACATCTTTTTGAATTTTTTCAATTTTTTTTCCAAATTTTGAAGATAAAACTTTAAGAAATTTGTTATCAATTTTTATACCTTCTATTTCCATAAAGGCTAAAATTTTTATCATTGGTTTTTCAAAAGTCTCATAAATGTCGATCATTTTTTCCTCTTTAAGACTCTTATAAAATTTTTTGTATAATCTAAAAGTTATATCAGCATCTTCAGCTGCATAGTCCTTTGCTTTTTCAATATCAACTTCACTGAAATTAATTTCTTTTTTTCCAGATCCAACTAATTCTTTAAATGCAATTGTTTTATGATTTAAATGAATTTCTGATAACGTATCCATGTTATGTCTATTTTTTCCAGCATCTAGAACATATGACATAAGCATTGTATCTTCCATTGAAGAAATATTTATGCCATGCTTAAAAAAAATAATAAAATCAAATTTGATATTTTGACCAATTTTTTTAATGCTTGGGTCTTCAAGTAAAGGTTTTAATTTTTTTACAACTATATCTTTGCTAATACATTTTTTTGAATTATGACCTATAGGAATATAACAAGCTTTACCTATCTTAGAGCTTAAAGAAACTCCAACTAAATCTGCTTGGTGAGGGTCTAGCGAACTTGTTTCAGTGTCTACTGCTACCTCTCCTACTGCCTCAGCTTCTTTTATCCAACTATCTATTTCTTCAGGATTGGTAATTAGAAAGTATTCTTTTTTATTAATTGCCTTTTGATTTTCTTTTGGTTTAAAATTATTTTTAATATTATCTAAATTTGGTTCTCCATAAGCTGATATTGCTGAACTTAATAACCTATTAAATTCCATTTCTCTTAAAAATTTATAAAGTTTATCTTTATCAATTTCCTTTAATTTGAATTCAGATAAATCTCTATCTACTGGAGCATCATGTTTCAAGGTTACTAATTTCTTACTGATTACAGCTTTGTCTTTATTTTCACTAAGCGTTTCTCTTCTTTTATTCTGCTTAATTTCATTTGTAGATTTTAAAAGTATTTCTAAACTTCCATATTTATTAATTAATTCAGCTGCTGTCTTTACTCCAATACCTGGAACTCCTGGAACATTATCACTGCTATCACCAGCTAAAGCTTGAACATCAATTACTTTAGAAGAGTCCACACCAAATTTATTTTTTACATCTTCCTCAGAAATAAATTTATTTTTCATTGGATCAAAAATTCGAACATTTTTTTTAAATAACTGCATTAAATCTTTATCTGAAGATACAATTGTAACTTTTGCCCCCTTTTCTAAGATTTGATCTACATAAGTTGCAATTAAATCATCAGCTTCATAATTAATAAGCTCTACAGAAGGCAAGTTAAACGCTAAAACAGATTTTCTTATGTATTCAAATTGTGGAGCTAAATCATCAGGTGCTTCTGCACGGTTAGCCTTGTAATCACTATAAATTTCATTTCTAAAAGTTTTTCTAGCTGAGTCAAAAATTACTGCAAAATGAGTTGGCTTTTGCAAATTTTGATTCGATTTAGAGTCTTCTAAAAGTTTAAAAAGCATACTGCAAAAACCACTCACAGCTCCAGTTGGTAATCCATCACTTTTTCTCGATAAAGGTGGTAGCGCATAATAAGCTCTAAATATATAGCCCGAACCATCAATAAGATAAAAATGATCTGTTTTCTGAATTTTGCTCATTATAAATTAATATAGATTATAGATTAAAATAAGAGTATTATTTTTTATGGAAGTAATAAAGCAAAATACTCAAACTCAGATAATTAAATCAATTTTAATCATTTTTTTTGGCTCTGTAATTCTTGCAATTTCTGCAAAAATTAAAATTCCTTTTTATCCAGTTCCAATGACAATGCAAACATTTGTTGTTTTATTTTTAGGAATAAGCTTTGGATATAAAATTGGACTTGCAACAGTTGGATTATATCTGATTGAGGGAATAATAGGTTTGCCGGTTTTTTCAAACTCTCCCGAAAGAGGTGTAGGAATAGTCTATTTTATGGGCCCTACAATGGGTTATCTAGTAGGATTTATTTTAGCTTGTTTTTTAGCATCTTTTATAAAAGCAAATGATAATTATTTTATAATCTTCATAAAACTTATTTTTTCTGTTTCAACTATTTATATTCTTGGAGTTATTTGGCTAGGAAATATTATTGGATGGGACAAGCCAGTTATTCAATTAGGTGTTACACCTTTTTTATTAGCTGAAGCTTTTAAAATAGCTTTATTGACTATTTTAGCAAAAAAAATTCTTAAATTAAGAAAATTTATCTAGGAGATCTTTTAGAAAGAATTCTCTGTAAAGTTCTTCTATGCATTTTAAGTCTTCTTGCAGTTTCAGATACGTTTCTGTTACAAAGCTCAAAAACTCTATGAATATGCTCCCACTTAACTCTGTCTGCTGACATAGGATTTTCTGGTGGAGCTGCTTTTTTTGCTGGATCTGCCAATAAAGCCTTTTCTACATCTTCTGCATCAGCTGGTTTAGCTAAATAGTCAATTGCACCCTCTTTAATCGCTGCAACAGCTGTTGGGATATTTCCATACCCAGTTAACATTATGATTCTGCTTAATGAATTATTTTTTTGTATTTCTTTTACAACTTGTAGGCCATTTCCATCAGTTAATCTAAGATCAACTACTGCAAAACCTGGTTTTTTTACTTTAACTGCATCCATTCCTTTTTGTACACTTTCAGCTTGAATAACCTCAAACCCCTTTTTTTCCATTGCTCTAGCTAATCTCTCCCTAAAAGGGTTGTCATCATCCACTATTAGCAACGATTTATTAGCAAAATCGTTTAAATTTTGAAATTCTACATCATTTATCATGCACCATATATGGATGTTTTTTTCCACATTTCAATAGGAATTATTTGCTTTACATTGAATAAGTATTGAATTAATTGCTCGGTCTATTAAAGTTTTTTTAAATTAAAATGACTTTTTTTTGTTAAATTTTTTTTGGGGGGCATTTTAAATGCAAAAATTTAAGTCGGTTGAAGAACTGGTAAATCAACTGAGACCAGATAAGCCAGTTTATTGTATCAGAAAGAATTCTATTCTTTCTGCAGTTAGATTCTTCCAAAAAAATTTTCCTGGAAAAACTTTATACGCAGTTAAAACAAATCCTCATTCAGAAGTTATAAAAACTCTAATTAAAAGTGGTATTGATCAATTTGATGTAGCTTCAATAGAGGAAATAAAAACTGTAAGAAAATATGACGAAAAAGCAAAATGCTCTTACATGCATACTGTAAAAAGTCGAGAAAGTATTAGTGAAGCTTACTTTAAATATGGAGTCAAAACATTTGCACTAGATTCAAAAGATGAACTAATTAAAATTATTGAAAGTACTAGTAATGCAAAAGATCTTGAATTATTTGTAAGAGTATCAGTATCAAATGAACATGCTGAAATTGATTTATCAAAAAAATTTGGTGCCTTAA
>MDSW01187613.1_pt1 | contig 12026 bp, 14 predicted proteins | sample 811171 | NCBI WGS metagenome assembly MDSW01 (sample SAMN05326641, study PRJNA326480) | marine metagenome | isolation source: seawater | place: Atlantic Ocean: North West | collected 2012
ATTCATAATCTAAATGAGTACTGAGCAAATAATGTCTGCAATTTTTCTTGTTGCAGTATTAATTTTAGTTTTACCCAGTTTTCTGTCTACTAATTATAAATTAAAAGAATTCTTAAGAAATTTATCTATTTGGGCTATAATTACACTGGTTATTGTTGTAATCATTTATTTTATTAGTTTATGACAAAAATAAATTTATCTATTTCTGGATGCATGGGTAGAATGGGCCAACAACTCATTAAATCTGTAAAAAAAAATAGAAACTTCAAGTTAATTTCGTTAACAGAAAATAGATTTATAGATAAAAAAATTGCTGGATTAAAACCATCTAGAAACAGCATTAACTCTTTTAAAAAATCTAATGTAATAATAGACTTTACTGTTCCTAAGTGTACATTAGAAATACTTAAAATTGCTTCAAAATTAAAAAAAAGAGTTGTTATAGGTACAACTGGTTTTTCAAAGAAAGAAGAAAATTTAATAAAAAATTTTTCTAGAAAAATTCCTATACTGAAAGCAGGCAATATGAGTTTAGGAGTAAACTTGCTCATGTATTTAACTGAGATCGCTTCAAAATCTCTTGGAAATAATTTTTTAAGCAAAGTTTATGAAGTTCACCATAAACATAAAATTGATTACCCATCTGGCACTGCTTTAATGTTAGGTAAAGGAATTGCCGAGGGAAAAAACAAAAATTTTTATAATTTAATTGGAAAAAAATATCTAAATAAAAAATCTTTTCCTTATGCAAAAAAGATTAACTTTAATTCAATTCGTAGAGGTGAGGTTATTGGTGAACATGAGGTAAGATTTTCTAGTGGACAAGAAATTATAAAGCTAAATCACGAGTCCTTTGATAGGGCTTTATATTCTGAGGGAGCCTTAACAGCAGCTGCTTGGCTAATGTCTAAAAAAGTAGGTCTTTACTCTATGAGAGACCTTCTTAATTTTAAGTGAACAATAAGAAAAAAGCGCAAATTATTCAAAGGATACTGAATAAAACCTATCCTAAAGTTCCTATACCTCTAAACTACAAAAACACTTTTACTCTTTTAGTTTCAGTTCTTCTTTCGGCGCAGTGCACTGATGTGAACGTTAATAATGTCACAAAAAATATTTATCCAAAATACAACAAACCAATACACTTTGTAAAACTTGGAAGGAAAAAAATCGAACGCTTAATAAAAAGAATTGGAATATTTAGGATTAAAGCCAAAAGTATTTTTTATTTATCAAAAACATTAGTTGAAAAATATAAAGGTAAAGTACCAAGAACGTTTGAGGAGTTAGAACAATTGCCCGGTGTAGGTCATAAGACTGCTAGTGTAGTCATGTCTCAAGGTTTTGGTTTCCCTGCATTTCCAGTAGACACCCATATTCATAGGTTAGCTCAGAGATGGGGTTTAACAAACGGAAAAGACGTTGTTCAAACAGAAAACGATTTAAAAAAAGTTTTTCCTGAAAATAACTGGAACAAGCTTCATCTTCAAATTATTTGGTATGGAAGAGAATATTGTAAAGCCCGAGATTGTTATGGATTATCTTGTAAAATTTGTAAAAGCTGTTATCCAAATAGAAAAAAACCTATTAAAACTAAAAAAGCTTAAATGAAAATCCTAGGAATTGGAAACGCAATCGTTGATGTAATTTGTAAAGTTGAAGACAAGTTTATCACTCAGAATAATTTAACAAAGAGTACAATGAAGCTTGTGAATGAAAATGATTTTAAAAAATTATTATCAAATCTTAAAATACTAGAAACTGTTTCTGGTGGATCTGTTGCTAACTCGATAGTAGGTCTTTCACAACTTGGAAATAAAGTAGGCTTTATTGGTAAAATAAGTGATGATGATTTAGGCAATAAGTATGAAGAAGGTTTAAAAAAAGAGAGTGTGCAGTTCTTCTACTCCAAAAAAAAAGAAGCCATTCCAACTGGAACTTGTTTGATATTGATTACGCCTGACTCTGAGAGAACTATGATAACTTTCCTTGGTACTGCAGGAAAAATAAATGAAAATGATATTGATGAGAATGCTGTAAAGAATAGTGAAATTTTATTTTTAGAGGGCTATCTTTGGGATGAAGGTGAACCAAAGAAAGCATTTGAAAAAGCAATCAACAATTCTAATAAAGTTGCGATGTCATTATCAGATTTGTTTTGTGTAGAGAGACACAAGCCCCACTTTTTAGAATTGGTTAGAAATAAACTAGATATTACTTTTGCAAATGAGCAAGAGATTTTATCATTAATTGGCGTAAAAAGGTTTGAAGATGTGATCGATTTTGCAAGAAAAATAAATAAATTAATTGTTATTACGCGTGGTGAAAAAGGAGCAGTTGCAATTGATAAAAATGAAGTTGTAGAATGTTCTGCAAATCAGAATCTTCAAATAAAAGATTTAACAGGGGCAGGAGATTTGTTTGCAAGTGGTTTTTTACATGGCTTGATTAACAATAAATCAATCAAGGAAAGTTTAATGACTGGAACTGAAATGTCCTCAAAAGTAATCCAAATTATTGGGGCGAGACTAAATAATTAACTTATCTTTTTTTTCTTTTAAAACTACCTTTACCTTTTTTTGGTTTTACTACTCGTTTCCTATACTTATTTGAAAATAGGTCCTTAGCTATCTTATTCCTTTTTTTCACAGATAATATCCGTCTTTATTATTTAAAATGAACTTATCATCCATAAATTTTTCCGTGATTTTTTTTCTTAATCTATAAATATGAGTTTCTACCGTGTGAGTATCTGACTCAGCTGAGTACTTCCAAACAGAGGATAAAATATTGTCTTTTGATATTGGTTTTTTATTACTCAAAAACAGCTCTAAAAGTTGTACTTCTTTTTCAGTAAGAATGACAAAATTTTCTGATTTGGAGAGTTTTTTTTCATTTTTATTTAATAAATAATTTTTAATTTCAATAGAAGAGTTCTTATTAAACTTTTTCTTTGCGGCTAAGTTTTCTACAGTTACATTAATTTCCTTCAAACTTGTTGGTAATTCTAAAAAAGCATCACAATTTGTAAAAATATCTTTTTTGCTTCCTGCACAAATCTTAATAGCATTGTTATTATTAATAAAGTTTTTGATTTTCGACTCTTTCAAAGCCTCAATGTGATATAAAATAACGTTGGGTTTATCACTTAAAATGTCTATCAATGGATTAAACTTTAAAAATATTTTGAGTTCATTTAAAGTAGAAATAAATGGAGAAGGACCTAAAATTAGAACGTTTAATTTGTGCATATTTTAATAAATAAAAAATATCTTACCTTTAATAACTATAAAGCAAAATGCGCCATAGGTAAAAGGGGAATTGGGTATAAAAAAAAAGAGGGCGATCTAATAACACCAAAAGGTAGGTACAAAATAAAATATATTTTATATAGAAAAGATAGAGTAAAAAAAATTTCTTCAAAAATAAAAAAAATTGCTATACAAAAAAATATGGGTTGGTGTGATGACCCTAAGTCTAAAAATTATAATAAACTTATCAATTTGCCTTCTACATTTAGTTTTGAAAATCTTTATAAGAAAGAAAATATTTACGATATAGTAATAGTTTTAAACTATAACATGAATCCTATAATAAGAAATAAAGGAAGTGCAATTTTTATACATGTGGCTAGAAAAAATTATCAAAAAACAGAAGGATGTGTAGCTATAAAAAAAAATCACCTTATTCAAATTATCAAAAGATTAAAACGTAATACTAAGGTTAAGATCGAGAACCGAAAATAGAACTGCCTACTCTAACAAAAGTCGATCCATTTTTTACTGCGTCAACATAATCTGCAGACATTCCCATACTTAAATTTTCAAGTGCGAGGGATTTGTTTAATTCATTTAAAGATTTAAAATATTTTTCAACATTTTGATCAATAGGAGGAATTACCATTAAACCAATAATCTTCAAATTTATTTCATTAATACAATAATTATAAAAAGCATCTAATTCTCTTACAGGTATACCTGATTTCTGAATTTCGTTTCCGATATTTACTTGTATGAAATATTCTAACTCCCGATCTAAATTTAATTGGTGCTTTGCGAGAGCATCAGCTAACTTTTGATTATCAACAGAGTGAATATAATCAAAAAGTTTTACAGCATCTTTGGCTTTGTTACTTTGTAGCTTACCAATCATATGAAGTTTTAAATTTTTATTTATTTTTTTTTGATCTGACCATTTGGCTTTGGCTTCTTGCACTTTATTTTCACCAAAATGAGTGTGACCATATTCAATCAATGGCTTTACATAATCTAAGGTGAATGTTTTACTAACGGCTATAATATTCACTGACTTCTCCGGCTTTAAAGAAGAAATTTTAAATTTTATTTTTTCAAATCTTTCTACTATTGTGTTCATATGTTTATTGTTAAAAATAAATATTTTTTGATAATTGAAAATATCAAAGATATTGATTTAAAAAACATAAAAATTCGTGATAAATTTTCTATAATTTATAGAAATAAGAAAAAGATTGATAAATTTAGTGATTTATTCAAATTTAGGCAAAAGTGTAAATTAAAAGGTATAAAATTTTATATCGCAAACAAAATTGACTTAGCAATATTATTTAAATGTGATGGGGTATATTTGTCTTCTTTTAATAGAGATTTAAAGTTTTTAAGATATAAAAATTCGAATTTCAAAATAATTGGATCTGCGCATAATTTTAAAGAGGTTACATTAAAAGTTAAACAAGGTTGCAGTTTTATTTTGCTATCTAAACTTTTTTTAGTAAATTATAATAAATGTGCACCTTTTTTAGGGATTGTAAAATTCAATTACTTTTCAAAAATTTCAAAAAAAATAATTCCTTTAGGGGGAATTAAAGTTAATAATTTAAATCAATTGAAAAGCGTGTTCGGTGAAGGATTTGCTTTATTGTCTGAGATAAAAAAAAAGCCGGCGATAATCCGCCGGCTTTTTTAAATAAAGATTTATAAGTTAATTAAAACGCAGTTTTAACACTTATAGTTCTAGTATCATCGTTAGTTCCAGTAGACCAACCAGAATTATCTGTTCTAGCATCTTGGAAAGCAAGAGTTAAACCACCTACTGTGTACGCTAAGTTCACTGCAGATGTTTCTTGTTCTACTTCACCTGTTGTATGTAAGTGTTTTGCTGACTCTATTCTGTTGTAAGAGATAGCTAGGTCATCGTTGATTGCATATGCAATACCTATGATATCATCTTTGTAGAATGCTTTAGTAGCTTCAGCTGTTGATGTACCAGTGTCAAGATTTTGGTATGCTTTCTTTTGGAAACCAATTGAAAACGGACCAACTGGCAATGTTACTGCAGCTGTACCACCTTCTTTATTAACACCGTTTGTTAGTCTTGAATCACTCTTGTTGTATCCTAAAGTGATTTTCATTCCACCAAGTGGTGTATCACCAATTACTGGTAATGCAGCAACTGGTAAACCAACATTAATACTTTCTGCTGAGTTTGTGTTAGCGTTTGTATCAGCTGTAGCACCTTTTTCATTAGTTGTTGTTGCGTCAAGTTTTGGATAGTAATTGTATGCAACAGAAATACCTGTTCCAAATAAATCACCATTTCCGTAACTTAAGCTCATTGATCCATCCATACCTGAACCGAAGTCAGCTGCAGAATATGATCCTGATCCCGAACCATTAGCTTCTTCAAAAGCTGTTGGTGTAATATCATCTACCGCATTAGCTGCGTCACCTGAGTTACCTACACCGATTGTACCGAAATCTGTAGCTATTTTTAATGTATGATCAGCACCTGAGTCACCTAAGAAAGTTCCATCAGTAGCTAATGTCCATGTAGCTGTACCGAAATCTGTATCAGTAGCACCACTGAACGTAAGGTCTGTATTCATACCTATTGGGTTACCAGTCGTAACGTCCGTGTTAGACTGATATGTAGCTTGCATTGTACCAGTTACTGACAACTCACCTGCTTGAACAGATGTAAATGCAAATAAACCAGCTACAATAGCTACGATTGCTTTTAATTGTTTCATATTTTCTCCTTAATTATTTATAAAAAAAATATTTTTTTATATAATTGATTTTTAATATATAGTGTTCGAAATTGCCTATTTAATTACCTTTTTAATAAAGTATTTAAGTGTATGTTGTATTTTTACCACACCAAAAAAATGTTGAATTATAACACTTTTCGCTTATTTGACATATTTACGATATATTAATGTAATTTCTTAATAATTATGAAAAAAAATCCTGCTTATATTTTGTTTTTTTGTCTTAGTTTTGCTTTAATAACCTCTTGCGGTGTTGGAGAAAAAATAAAAAAAATTCATAAACCCGTTGATTTACGAACTTCGCCTTTAGATCCAGATGAAAGAGCTAGAAGGAATATTGAAGAGGGTCGTGGTATTTCAATAGGTAGTTTAGGTAATAAAAAAACAACATACGAGTTTAGCACAGCTAATCCAATGTGGAGAGCTTCTCTTGAAGTGCTGGATTTTATTCCCCTTACCACGGTAGATTATTCTGGTGGTATGATAATTACAGATTGGTATTCAGATAATTCTTCAAAAGGAAGTGAGTCTTTAAAAATTACTGTAAGGTTTATGTCTAATGAAGTTCGATCTGATAGTCTTAAAATTTTAGTACATAAAAAAAGTTGTAGCTCAATAGAAAATTGCGCAGTAGCTTTATTACCAAATAATTCTAATTTAAATACAGAACTTTTGTCAGTAATACTTCGAAAAGCTGCTAATATTGAAACACAATCAAAAAAGAAACCTGTAAAAAAATAAATAATTTTATATGGAGCGTTATAATTTTTTAGCTGTTGAAAAAAAATGGCGTAATAATAAAACTGCAAATAATGTATTAAATAATTCATCTAAAAATAAATTTTATTGTTTAGAGATGTTTCCTTATCCTTCAGGAAAAATACATATGGGGCATGTAAGAAATTATACCATTGGAGACGTGGTTGCTAGATATAAGTATTTAAACAATTTTAATGTTCTTCACCCAATGGGCTGGGACTCTTTCGGTTTGCCAGCTGAAAATGCCTCTAAACAAAATAATTTGCATCCAAAAAAATGGACTGAAAAAAATATACAAGTAATGAGAAATCAGCTTAAACTTCTTGGACTTTCTATTAACTGGGACGCTGAAATATCTACTTGTGATGAGAATTATTATAAACATCAACAAGAGTTATTTATTGATTTTTATAACCAAGGATTGATTTCTAGAAAAGAAACATATGTTAACTGGGATCCAGTTGAGAATTCTGTTCTAGCAAATGAACAAGTGATAGATGGCAAGGGATGGAGATCTGGTGCATTAGTTCAAAGAAAAAAGTTATCTCAATGGTTTTTTAATATTACTAAATTTTCTCAAGACCTACTTGATGATTTAGATATTTTAGAAGGTTGGCCTTCAAAGGTTAAAATTATGCAAAAAAACTGGATAGGCAAATCTTTTGGATGTGAAATGAATTTTGAGATTATTGAGACCTCAGAAAAAATAAAGATTTTTACTACACGACCGGATACAATTTTTGGTGCAAGTTTTTTAGCATTATCAAGTGATCATCCTCTTAGTATGAAATTCAAAGATAATAAAAAATTTCTGTCTTTTAAGGAGGAATGCAACAAATCTGGCACCACGGAAGAGGCATTGGCAAATACTGAAAAATTAGGTTTTAATAGTAATTTCTTTGTAAAACATCCTTTTATCAAAAATAAGAAAATACCAGTTTACTTCGCAAACTTTGTTTTGATGGATTATGGAACTGGAGCAATTTTTGGATGTCCTGCTCATGACCAAAGAGATTTTGATTTCGCAAAAAAATATAATTTAGAAATTTCTCAAGTAATTTCTAATGGTGCAAATGATGATTTAAATGAAGCATACACAGGAGAAGGGAAATTAATTAACTCATCTTTTTTAGATGGTTTAAGTATTGACGAAGCTAAAAAGAAAATAATTGATGAAATCGAAAAATTACAAATAGGTAAGAAAAAAATATTGTTCCGCTTGAAAGATTGGGGCATTTCTAGACAGCGATACTGGGGTTGTCCAATTCCTATGATTTATTTAGAAGATGGAAGTGTAGTTCCTGTCGAAAAAAGTGAACTACCTATCCTGCTACCAAACGATATAGATTTAAATTCTAAAGGTAATCCACTTGATAGTCACCCGACTTGGAAAAAAACTACTCAAAAAAGTACAGGCAAATCTGCAAGAAGAGAAACAGATACTTTGGATACATTTGTTGACTCTTCTTGGTATTTTTTAAGGTTTTGTTCGCCGCAACATAAAGCATCCCCGTTTGATCTAAGTAAAGTTAATTATTGGATGCCTGTTGATCAATATATTGGAGGCATAGAACACGCAATTTTACACTTATTGTATTCAAGATTTTTTACTAAAGGTATCAAACAGTGTAAAAAAGATTTTAATATTTCTGAGCCATTTAAGAATTTGTTTACCCAAGGAATGGTTTGTCATGAAACTTATAAAGATAACAAAGGTGATTGGCTTTACCCAGAGGAAATAGAAAAAGTAAATAATAAAGCTGTTAAAAAAAAAGATAAAACTGAAGTTGTTATAGGTCCATCAGAGTCGATGTCCAAATCAAAAAAGAATACAATCGACCCAGAAACAATGATCAATAAGTACGGTGCAGATGCAGTAAGATGGTTTATTTTATCAGATAGTCCGCCTGAAAAGGATGTTCAATGGTCAGATGTTGGTGTTGCATCATCTAGTAAATTTTTGCAAAAAATTTGGAATTTAAATTCTCAGATTGTCTTAAGAAAAAACGCTAGTCCAAAAAAAGATGTTACAAATAAATTTGATCTTGAAATTAAGTCTCTGATAAACAGAATTGATATCTCTATTAAGGACTTTAAATTTAACGTTTCTATTGCTTTGTTTTATGAAACTTACAAAACTTTTAACTTTTACATAAATTCAGCTGTTGATAATCAATCTTTGATCAACAATTGTACTAAAGTTATGAAATTGATGATACCTTTTGTTCCACACATCGCAAACGAGTGTCTAGATTTATTAAAATGCAAAGATAAAGATACATGGCCAGAGGTTGCAAAAGATTTTCAGAGTGAAATTAAATTTGCGATACAAATAAACGGTAAAACAAGAGATATTATAAGTGCAAAAAAAGATCTAGACCAAGATGTGATGACGAAAACAATTGCTAAAAGTTCAAAGATCAACAAATATCTTAAAAATAAAAAGATAATAAAGACTATATTTGTTAAAAATAGAATTATAAATTTTATAATTAAATGATTAAAAAAAGTGCGATACCATTAATAATTATCACATTTCTACTTACAGCGTGTGGATTTAAAGCTGTAAATAAAAACTATCCATTAAAATTCGATATAGTGAATATTGAAACATCAGGCGAAAATAGAATTAATTTTTTGTTAAGAAATAAACTTATAAATAACAACAATAACAATAATAATAATCAAATTGATTTAAAAATTACAACATTAAAAGAAAAACAAATTAAAGAAAAAAATATAAAAAATGAAATAACAAAATACAAAATTAAAATTATAGCTAACGTAAGTTACCAAATAACACCTATACAAAAAAAAGGAAACTTTTCAATTTCAAACTCTGGTAGTTATGATGTCAATAAAAAATATTCACAAACGATTAAAAATGAAAAAAATTTAGTAAGTTCATTGACCGAAAGTCTAGCCTCTGAGATTAAAAATAATTTAATAAATATTGCCGATGATTTTTAAAAGTTATTTGATTGATGAAAATTTAGATTTATTAAAAAATAATATTATTCTATTTTATGGCGAAAACATCGGTTTAATAAATGAATTTAAAAAAAAAATAAAAGACACCAACAAAGATAAAACACTTCTTGCATATTCAGAAAATGAAATTCTAAAAGATTTAGATAATTTTATTAATGAAATTAAAAGTACATCATTATTTGGAGATGAAAAAATTTTTTTCATTAATGATGTAACAGATAAAATTTGTGAGTTGATAAATAATTATGAATCGGATCTTATAAATTACAAAGTTTTTTTATTCGGATCCGTTCTTGATAAAAGATCTAAGTTGAGAAGTCTCTTTGAAAAAGCGAAAAACTTTAGTGTCGTACCATGCTATAAAGACAATGACATTGCTATTAAAAAATTAATTTTAAAAAGATTAAATGGCTATACTGGTCTAACACCACAAGTCTTAAACACTTTATTAGAAAATAGTACTTTAGATAGAGTTAAGTTAAATAATGAGATCGATAAAATAAAAATTTTTTTTAAAAATAAGCAAATAAAAATTGAGCAATTAGAAAAATTAATTAATGAAAAAAATGATGAAGATTTTGATTTAATTAAAGAAAATGTTCTTAAAGGAAATAAAAACAATACAAACAATTTGTTAAGTAGCACCATTTTTGATAATGAAAAAATTTACTTATACATCAATACGATCAATCAAAGACTGAATAAACTTAAGGAAGTTCAAGAGCTTTCCAATGGTCAAGATATATTAAAAACTATTGATATGATAAAACCACCAATATTTTGGAAAGATAAACCACACATTCTTGAACAAGCGAAAAAATGGAATAAAAAAAGAATTAACAAAGCTTTCGAAAAAACATTTGAGTTGGAAAAAAGAGTTAAATCAGACTCTGTTATAAATAAAAATATATTAGTAAAAAAATTATTAGTTGATATTTGCCTATTGGCTAATTCTTCGTAAGTAAATCTGAGACTAATTCAAACTGTTCTAAATCTTTGTATTCAATAGTAATTTTTCCAGAATTATTTTTTTTATTCAAAATGTTTACTTTAAGACCAAGTATTTTTTCTATCCTTTCTTGTGCTTTTAAGATGTTTGCATCAACTCTCTTTTCCTTGAAATTTCCTTTTTTATTTCTTGTTAAATACTCTACTTTTCGTGCGCTATAATTTTTAGCAACTACTTCCTCAGCTATAGATGAAGCATTAGATATTCCTATTAATGGTCTTGCTTGACCAGATGTTAACGTACCTTCCTCTAACATTGCAATAACATCTTTTGGTAAAGTTAATAATCTCAAAGTGTTGCTAATATGACTTCTGCTTTTTGACATTAATTTAGATATGCTTTCATGATCATATTTAAATTCTTCATTTAATCTTTTATAACCACGAGCTTCTTCAATAGGATTTAAATCATCTCTTTGAATATTTTCTACTATTGCAACTTCCAAAGACTCTACATCGCTTAGGTCTAAAATTGTAACTGGAATTTCATGAATACCAGCCCTTTGAGCAGCAATCCATCTTCTCTCACCAGCTACAATCTCGTATTTACCATTCTCATTTTTGTTTGGACGCACAGCAATTGGCTGGATAATTCCATTTTTTTTAATCGAATTAGCTAATTCATCAAGTTTTTCCTCACTAAAATACTGTCTGGGCTGGTACGGATTACGGCTCAAATCACTTATAGAAACAGTGTTTAATTGACTAATTTCTTGCGGCTTATTTTTAGGTTTCTCATCACCAAACAAAGCTGAAAGACCTCGACCTAAACCTTTTTTTTTTCCACTCATGCTGCACTCACTATTTTGCTTTTAAATTCCTCAGCTAATTTAAAATATGCCTTACTTCCAACGCAGCTTTTATCATAAATAACACAAGGCAAGCCGTGTGATGGTGCTTCCGACAATCTTACATTTCTTTGAATGACAGTTTTATATACTTTATCTTTAAAATAATTTCTTGCTTCCCTGTCTACTTCCGATGAAAGTTTATTTCGTTTGTCAAACATAGTTAACAATATTCCTCTAATTGAAAGTGCAGGATTAAGATTTTCTTTTATTCTATCAATTGTTTTTACTAACTGTGTAATTCCCTCTAAAGCAAAGAATTCTGTCTGTAAAGGAACCAATAATTCATCAGACGCCACTAATGACATAATCGTAAGCAAGCTTAAAGAAGGTGGACAGTCTATAAATATGTTGTCATACTTTTTTAACAATCCTGTTTTTTCAGATAATAA
>MDSW01033326.1_pt1 | contig 12023 bp, 10 predicted proteins | sample 811171 | NCBI WGS metagenome assembly MDSW01 (sample SAMN05326641, study PRJNA326480) | marine metagenome | isolation source: seawater | place: Atlantic Ocean: North West | collected 2012
TGGATTCATTCTTTGTATTCCAGCGGTGTCTGTTCCTCCTGCTGGTAAAATTTCTAGCTGAGTTTTTATTTTTTTCTTTTTTGATACTTCTTTCATATAAGAGACCATTCTATAATCACAAACTGTTGAAGAGTCCATTACCTTAATACAAGCTCCCTCTCCAAGAGCAGAAACTTGTTCTTGTTTTGTGCTTCCTGGTGTGTCCCAAGCAATAGTTGTATCTAAGCCAAAACCAAAATCAGGATTTATGTCCATTGAAGACACATTAGCCCCTCTTATTCCTATTTCTTCTTGAACTGTAAAAACTCCATAAACATCAAATGGTGGTGTTTTTTTCATTTCTCTAAACATTTCTATCAAAATAAATACAGAAACCCTGTTGTCAAGCGATTTACAATTTAAGCAATCACCCATTTCTATCATTTTTCTTTCTCTAGTTATTGTGTCTCCAACTGAAATAATTTTTTCTAACTCCTTCTTTGGCCTTCCTGTGTCTATAAAATAATCTTTAATTGTTGGAACTTTTGTTCTGTCTATAGCATTCATTAGGTGAATCGGCTTACTTCCCATTACACCCAAAACATCTTTTTTTCCATGAATTATTACTCTTTGAGCTGTAAGTGTTTTTGGGTCAAACCCCCCTAAGGTGTGAAAATAAATAAAGCCTTTTTCATCTATATGGGTAACAATAAAACCTATTTCATCCATATGAGCGCCAATCATTACTCGTTTATTTTCTTTTCCTTTTTTTATAGCAACAATGTTTCCCATGTTGTCTATTCTTGTTTCATCAACTAACGATTTTATTTCTCTTAACACAATTTCCCTTACTCTTTGCTCATGTCCTGGCGCCCCAGCAACTTCACAGATTTCAGATAATAATTTTATATTGATTTCTTTACTCATAATTTATGCTTTACTAATTTTCATCATATTGGTTGTTCCTCTCTCAATTGCAGGCATGCTTGCTAAATTTACAACAAGATCTCCCTTTCTAATAAGCTTTCTTTTTTTTAAAATTTCTTTAGTCTCCTCGATTGTTTGGTCTGTAGTTTCTCCTCTGTCATAATAAAACCCCTGAACACCCCAAACCAAGCTCAGTGTATTTAAAATAGTATGGTTATTTGTAAATGCATAAATAAATGCTGCTGGTCTAAAACTTGATGTTTTTATTGTATTGTAGCCTGAGTGTGTTATAGTAATAATTGCCTTGGCGCCTACCTGCTCTGTAACAATACATGCATTTGAACAAATAACGTTTGACATAAGTCTATTGTTGTTTTTTAATATTATTGGGGATCTGTTTTTGGAAATACTGTGCTCGCTTGTTTCTACATTTTTTATTATTTTTCTCATAGTGTCTACTGCTTTCTGAGGGTGTTTTCCAACAGATGTTTCTCCGCTTAACATTACGGCATCAGCACCATCAATCACTGAGTTTGCTACATCATTCACCTCAGCTCTTGTTGCGGTAGGGTTTGTTGTCATGCTTTCTAACATTTGTGTGGCAATAACTACTGGTTTTCCATTATTAATACACTTCTCTACTATCATTTTTTGATACACCGGAACTTTTTCAGGAGGGACCTCAACACCCAAGTCTCCTCTTGCAACCATAATGGCGTCTGACTCTTTAATAATACCATCTATAGACCTTATTGCTTCTGGTTTTTCAATTTTAGCTATAACCTTTTGATGTAATTTTTTGTTTTTAATTATCTTTTTGAGCAATCTCACATCTTTTACCGAACGAACAAAAGAAAGTCCTATCCACTCTATTTTTTCGCTTAAAATAAATTTTAAATCATTTTTGTCTTTTTTTGTTAAACATGGTAAAGATATTTTTGTGTTTGGGAGGTTAACCCCTTTATTGGAGGTTAAAATACCGCCAAAAACAACTTTTAATTTAACCGTATCTTTTTTATTTGTGTCGACTACATTTAAAACTATTTTTCCATCATCAACCAAAACCCTGTCATTTAAATTTACTTCTTTCGCAAATCTGCTATAGTTTATATATATAGCATTCTTCTTTTTTCTAGTAGAAAACACTATTTCTTCTCCCTTTTTTAGTCTCTTTTTAGGAAACTCTCCCACTCTTATCTTTGGCCCTTGAAGATCTGCTAAAATTGCTGTGTGAACATGTAGTTCTCTATTTATCTCTTTAATTGATGTAATAATTTCTTTTGCTTTTTCATGAGACAAATGAGAAAAATTTAAGCGGCAAACATTAACTCCTTTTTGAATAATCTTTCTCAATATATCTCTAGGAGATGTTGCTGGTCCTATTGTGGCTATTATTTTAGTTTTTCTTATCATTTAAAAATAAATCTATCGATTTCTTTAATTAATTTTGTTTCTAACTCAAACACAAGCAGAACATCTTTAACCCCCTTAATTTTATTTAAAAAATCCTGCTTTGTTTTTTGCTGATTATTTTCTATAACTAGAAAATAATTCACACTCTTCTGTTTGGGCATTAAGTATCCTTTTTTAGAACGATTTGCTACTAAATTATACTCCACCCCTTCTTCGCAAATATAAGTATATCTTGAGAACCACAAATTTTCTTCAACATTATGGTCTTTATTTTTTTCAAATGTTACGCCTAGAGCCTTATTAATATTCCAACATAACTTATACCCTTTTATATGTGTATGTATGGCTAAAACCGAAAAATTCGTGTCCTCTGGGCATTCTAATATGAAACGTGTTTTCATTATTATAAATATAGCTTAGTATATGTTTTTTTAGCCGCTCTTTGTTCTGCTTCTTTAATAGACTTTCCTTTTGCTTCTGTTTTTTTAATACCATTTACAAATACTGCAACTAGAAACTCTTGGTTATGGTCTGGTCCGTTTTTACTTAAAACCTTATATCCTATTTTTATTTTTAATTGTTGTGCTGTTTTTAATAATTTACTTTTATAATCCGTGTCAAATATTGTTTTGGAAAAGGTTGAGTTATAGATGTTTTTAATAATAAATTTTTCCGCCTGTTGAATTCCTTTATCAATATAAATTGCTCCAACAAATGATTCTAGTGTGTTTCCATATATATTTTGAGGTATTTTTTTTAAGTTGGTTTTTAAATTTTTTTCTAAAAAAACTTTTTTTCCCACCATATTAAGATGTCTTCTTGAAACAATTGCCGCTCGTTTTTTGGACAAAAATCCTTCTTCTTTTTTTGGATTATCTATATAAAGCTGTTTTGCAACAATAAAATTAAGTATTGAATCTCCTAAAAACTCTAGCCTTTCGTTGTTTTCTTTCGCACTAAATGATTTGTGTTGTAATGCTTTTAGATATATTGCTTCTTTTTCAGGTTGATAACCTAATATATCAACTAAAAACCTGTTTTTTTTGATGTTTGCTAGTTGTTTCTTAAATAGTATTTTTAAAAAATCTATGGCATGTGTTTTTTAAACAATATTGAAGCGTTATGACCTCCAAAACCAAACGTATTGCTTAGTGCGTAATTAACTACTTTTTTTTGTGCTTTATTTAGTGTTAGATTTAGCTTATTATCAATTTCCGGGTCATCTGTTTTATGGTTAATTGTTGGGGGAATAATGTTTTCTTTAACCGCCATAATACAAGCTATTGACTCAATTACTCCTGCTGCCCCCAACAGATGGCCTGTCATAGATTTGGTTGCGCTAATGTTTAAATTGTATGCGTGTTTTCCAAACAATTTTTTTATCGCTTTGGTTTCGGCAACATCTCCCAGTGGTGTTGATGTTCCGTGCACATTTATATAGTCTACATCTGTGGTTGAAATTTTAGCGTCCTCAACCGCTAATTGCATAACCTTAAAGGCGCCCAATCCCTCTGGGTGGGGTGCTGTTATATGGTGCGCGTCTGCCGTCAATCCACCCCCAACTATTTCTGCGTAAATTTTTGCTCCTCTTTTTATTGCGTGTTCATATTCTTCTATTACTAACGCCCCACCACCTTCTCCCATTACAAACCCATCTCTGTCTTTGTCAAATGGACGGGATGCTGTTTTTGGGTTTTCGTTCCTGGTAGATAACGCCATCATTGCATTAAAACCTCCTATTCCTGTTTCAAAAACACAAGCTTCAGACCCTCCTGAAATAAAAATATCTGCCTTATCCCACTTAATGTAATTAAACGCATCAATTAGTGCATTGGTTGATGAAGCACAAGCTGAAACTGTAGTAAAATTAGGTCCTCTAAAACCATGTTTTATAGATAGGTGTCCCGCTGGTATGTCTGAGATAAGCTTTGGAATAAAAAAAGGGTTGTATCTAGGGGTTCCGTTTCCTGTGGCGAAATTTGAAACCTCTTGTTGAAAGGTGTTCATTCCTCCAATACCAGACCCCCAGACAACTCCAGCTCTATCACTGTTAATTTTGTCTAATTGTAAGGAGGAGTCTGTAATCGCCTCTTGGCTAGCTACCATTGCAAATTGACTAAATCTATCTAACTTTCTTGCTTCTTTCCTGTGAAAAAAATCTGTTGGATCAAAGTTTTTTACTTCGCAGGCAAATTTTGTTTTAAATTTTTCTGCATCAAATAGTGTTATGGGGGCTGCTCCGCTCACCCCTTTTTTTAACGAATCCCAGTAATCTTTCAGGTTATTTCCTATAGGCGTTAAAGCTCCTATCCCTGTAACAACTACTCTTCTTGTTTTCATTCTAAAATCACTTAAGCTGCTTCAATAAACGAAATAGCGTCTCCAACTGATGAAATAGCTTCTGCCTTATCATCTGGTATTTGAATATCAAATTCTTTTTCAAATTCCATAATCAGCTCTACAGTGTCTAACGAGTCTGCCCCTAAATCATTTGTAAAACTAGCTTCGTTTGTCACTTCGCTTTCGTCAACACCTAGCTTGTCAACAATAATTGCTTTTACTTTTTCCGATATCTCTGACATGTTTAAATTTTTTAATTATTAAAGTGCAAATAAAACTATAAATTAAAGAAATTGCAAACTTTCGTATTTTGTATTTTAACATCTCATTGTTTATACTATTTTTGAATAAAAAAATAACGTGACTAAAAAAATAGCTCTCTTTGGTTCTGGTTCTGGTTCAAATGCAGAAAACATTTGCCGCTATTTTTCTAAATCATCTTCTGTTAATGTTGTCTTAATTTGCACAAATAATCCCACTTCTTTTATTGTAAAACGAGCAAAAAAACTAAATATTCCTGTTGTTTTTATTACAAAAGAAACATTAGTTGATTTTTCTGCCCTCAAAAAAACCCTTCTTCTTGCTAAAATTGATCTTATTGTTTTGGCTGGTTTTCTTCTTAAGATTCCTCCTGTTATGATTAACTCCTATCCAAATAAAATTATCAATATTCACCCCTCTTTGCTCCCAAAGTATTCAGGAAAAGGAATGTACGGAAACCATATTCATCGGCAAGTTTTAAAAAATAAAGAAAGTGAAACGGGTATTAGTATTCATTTTGTAAATGAAGAGTATGACAAAGGAGAGCTTGTTTTACAAAAGAAGTGTCTTGTTTCAAAAAAAGAAACCTTAGCCTCTTTGATTGTTAAGATTCGGCGATTAGAATTTGATTATTTTCCTCCAACCATTGAAAAAACATTAAATTCTCTTCATTAATGGATATTGTGATTTATACAGATGGTTCGGCAAAAGGAAATCCTGGTAAAGGGGGGTATGGTGTTGTTATGATAAGTGGGGAGTATAGAAAAGAGTTTAATCAGGGGTTTGTTTTAACAACCAACAATCGTATGGAGTTACTGGCTGTAATTGTAGCGCTTGAGAATATTAAAAAACCCTCTTCCTCTGTTGTTGTTTACTCCGACTCCAAATACGTTGTTGATGCGGTAGAAAAAGAGTGGGTTTTTAGTTGGGAAAAGAAAAATTTTTCAAAAAAGAAAAATTTTGATTTGTGGATTCGTTTTTTAAAAATATACCGAAAACACTCTGTTAGTTTTGTTTGGGTCAAAGGTCATTCTGACAACAAAGAAAATGAACGGTGTGATGTTTTGGCTGTTAAAGGGGCTGAGTCAGAAAGTTTAAAAAATGATGTTTGGTATGAAAATAATGTTGTTAAAAAAAACACCCTTTTTTAGTTTTTTAAAAGATTAAATCCTGCCATTTCTACAAAAGTATTTATCCGAGAATCAATCTTTTTTTGAGTGATTTTTTTAAGTTGTTCTGTGCCAAACCTCTCTACACAAAAAGACGCTAAAACAGACCCATAAACCACTGCTCTTTTTAAGTTTTCAAAAGAAACATCTTTTGTTTTAGAAAGATATCCAACAAGACCTCCCGCAAAAGAATCTCCTGCTCCCGTAGGGTCAAAGACATCTTCTAGTGGTAGTGCTGGAGCAAAAAACACCTGGTTTTTGTCAAATAAAAAAGCTCCGTGTTCTCCCTTTTTAATAATCAAATATTTTGGCCCCATTTTTAATATTTTCTTTGCAGCTTTTATTAAAGAATACTCTTCAGAAAGCTGTCTTGCTTCTTCGTCGTTTATTGTAAGTAGATCTACGTTTTTTAATGACATTACTAGGTCTTCCATAAAATGGTCCATCCAAAAATTCATTGTATCTAAAATAACCAGTCTTGGTGGTTTTTTCATTTGATCTAATACTTTTTTTTGAATACTTGGCATTAAATTTCCTAGCATTAAAAATTCAGCCTCTCTAAAGTCTTCTGGAACAACGGGGTTAAATTTTTCTAAAACATTGAGTTGTGTTTCTAACGTGTCTCTTGTGTTCATGTTGTTATGATACTTTCCTGACCAAAAAAATGTTTTTTCTCCCTTTTTTATTTGTAGGCCTTTAGTGTTAACCCCTTTGTTTTTTAGGTCTTGTATTGCTTGTTCAGGAAAATCTTCGCCAACAACCGAAACAAGGTTTATTTTTTTAGTAAAAAATGATGCTGCTAAACAAATATATGTTGCTGCTCCACCAACTATTTTGTCTGTTTTCCCAAAAGGAGTTTCTATCGCATCAAAAGCTACTGTTCCTACTACTAAAACGCTCATCTGTTATTTTTTACAAATATAATTTTATTATTTCAACCTTTGTGTTATTTTTGCAACCCATTTAACACAACATTCCTCCTTAGCTCAGCTGGTTAGAGCATCTGACTGTTAATCAGAGGGTCCTAGGTTCGAGTCCTAGAGGGGGAGCAAAAAAACCCCACTTATTGTGGGGTTTTTTGCGTATTAACCAAAATTTCATACCTTATAAAAAGGGTAGTCTTTTTTGATTCTTGTTTTGTTACTTCTTGCTTTTATAACGAAATTATTTTGTTTTTTGTTTCAAAAACTATTCTTTATGTTCAAAAAGTCGGCTTTTTCCTTTTTTTGTTTTTTTACCTACCTTTTTTCCATCTTTATATAGCACAAGCCTCCATTTTGTTTTCTTTTTTTCTTCTCCTTCTTTAGGATTGTTTTCAAAGTCTGTACATTCTAGCTTTGCTGTTCCATTAAATGTTTTTTTTGTTCGACAAGAGCTTATTAAAAAAATACTTAACAGTATAATAATGATATGTTTGTTTTTAAATTGTTTCATCGTGTAAACTTACTATTATTTTTGTCACATAAATTATGAAGAAAAAGAAAAAAAGAGATACTTATAAAAAGGGTCAGTTTTCAAGCCCAAAGTTGTCTGACCTTGTTCTTGGTGTTTTTAGAGGGCTGGCTGGTAAAAAACTAAACTACAAACAGGTTTCTAAACGATTAAAAATCAAAGACATAGGGGTTAAAATACAGGTTGTTGATGTGATGAAAAGACTAGCTGAATCTGGACTTTTAAAAGAAGAGTCTAGGGGTTCTTTTAGGTTGTTTGAAAAAACAAACACTGTTACTGCTTTTATAAAAAACACTAATAAAAAAGGGGTTTATATAGAGCTTAATGATTTTGAAGAGATTTTTATTGCCAAAGAAGACTCGTTATTTGCTTTGGCTGGCGATAAGGTTGATGTTTTGGTTTTTCCAAAAAGAAACAAAAAACAAACAGGAAGAGTTTTGGCTGTTTTAAATAGAAAAAAAAATATTTTTGTTGGGGTGGTTGTTTCTTCTTCTTCTAATTGTTTTTTGCTTGTTGATGACAGGAGGGTTTATTTTGATGTTTTCATTCCTCCAAAAAAAATACAACCCAAACAACTGGGAAAAAAAGTATTAGTTCAAGTTGAAAGCTGGAGCTCAAAACAAAAAAACCCTGTGGGAAAAATAATCTCTATTATTGGTGATGTTCATGAACACAATACAGAGATAAACTCTATTTTATATGACTATGGTTTTAGTTCATCTTTTCCAAAAAAAGTGGTTTTAGCTGCATCTAAAATACCTGACTATATTTCTGAGTTAGAAATAAAAAAACGACTAGACGTAAGGAGCGACCCTACGTTTACAATTGATCCTGAAGACGCAAAAGACTTTGATGATGCTCTGTCTGTTAAACTGCTTGAAAATGGAAATTTTCTAGTTGGTGTGCATATTGCGGATGTTTCTTTTTATATTCCTGAAGGGGGCGTTATTGATAAAGAGGCTGTTAAAAGAGCTACTTCTGTTTATTTGGTAGACAGGGTTGTTCCGATGCTTCCAGAATCGCTTTCAAACAATCTTTGCTCTTTAAAGCCAAACGTTGATCGTTTAGCTTATTCTGTTTTTTTTGAGTTAACTACAGCTGCTAAAATAATACAATACAAAATAGAAAAGACCGTCATTCATTCTGATTTTAGGTTTACTTATCGTTCTGCGCAAGATGTAATTGATACTTCTTCGGGGCCTTTTTCAAAAGAGATTTTATTTTTAAATCGCGTTGCTAAAAAGTTGCGTGCTAAACGTAAAAAAGAAGGCTCTATTAATTTTGAAAGCAAAGAAGTAAAGTTTGTTTTAGATAAAAAAAACATGCCTATTGATGTTTCTTTTAAACACCTTCTTTCAGCCAACCATTTAATTGAGGAGTTTATGTTGTTAGCAAACAAAACTGTTGCTTCACATATTGGTTTTAATAAAAAGACACCTTCTGTTTATAGGGTTCATGATAAGCCTGACAGGGAAAAGATTGCTGTTTTAAGTAATATTGTTAAGGGTTTTGGACACTCTTTTAATACTTCTTCAAAAAACCTTTCTTCTTCTTTAAATGCTTTGTTGAGTGCTGTAAAAGGAAAAAAAGAACAACGATTAGTAGAAACGCTAACCGTTCGTTCTATGGCTAAAGCTGTTTATGCAACAAATAATATTGGTCATTATGGCCTTGCTTTTAAAAACTATTCTCACTTCACCTCTCCTATTCGTCGATATCCAGATTTAATTATACATCGAATACTTGAAAAACAATCATTAAAAAACCCTCCTTTTTCTGTTGGTTTTCTTGATGATCTCTGTCTTCATTGTTCGGAGCAAGAAAAAACAGCCTCCAAAGCAGAAAGAGATTCTGTAAAATATATGCAGGTAAAATTTTTAAAAAACAGGCTTGGTCGTGTTTTTTTAGGTGTTATTTCTGGCGTAACTGATTGGGGTCTGTACGTTGAACTTGAAGATAATTTATGTGAAGGTCTAATAAAAATCAGTAGTCTTTCTGACGACCATTATGTTTATAATGAAAAAACACATTCTTTAGATGGTTATAGAAGCAAAAACTCTTACCAGCTAGGGCAAACAGTTAAAATTAAAGTGGCTAAAGCAGATTTAGAAAAAAAACAATTAGACTTTGTTTTAGTATAATTATTCTTTAATTAATTTTCTTATTTCTGTTTTTTGCTCTCCCTCAAATTTAATTTGATAAACTCCTTTTGCAAGATGTGATATATTTATTTCTTCTTTATTTAATATATTTTTTTCAAAAACAACTCTTCCGTTAACATCATATATTTTAACCTTTGTTTCGTGGTCAATATTTGACACGTATATTTTTTCTTTTGTTGGGTTAGGATAAATGTTTATTCTGTCTGGACCATTTAATTCTGTTCCTATAGATGTTATTGAACAGTTAAAATACCCATTTACTTCTGCCTCGTTAATTGTGGTTGAAGATGCGTTGTCAATACGGCCAGAAGGGTCTATTAACATTCCAACAATATGCATCTTTGACATATCCCAAGAAGGGTCTATATTAAACTGAAAACATCTCATTTCTGAATCTCCTGAAGAATATGCTGTTTGTGAAAGAGATACCCCATTAAATGTTGGAGCAACACCTCTTGCAACATGCCTATATATCATTTGTGAGCTAGGTACGTTTCCTGGCTTATTTGCCCAGTCACTTCCATCAACATCAATTAATGATCCAGCACCTCCTCCACTGTAAGAATTAGCTTGGTAAAAACCTGAATTTGTTCCTGTTACAGAATCCTCAACAAGAACACACGCTAATCTATATGATCCTGAAACTGAATTTTGAAAAGAAGCTGTTAAGTTTACTTTTAATGTTGTTGTTGTTACTTCTGCTCCATTTGTTATTATTCCATCTGGAACTTCTGTTATTCTTTGTAAAAAGTCTTGTTTAAAGTTTGATGGATCTATATCTGCTCCTCTATCTACAATTCCACTTGGATATCCACTTATAATTCCTGCCATTCCATTATCATAATCTGCATCTGTCATTGGATCTCCATTGTGAACTGCTATGCCTTGCCAATAACCTTCATAATCATAGTCCATCCAATTTAGCGCTACTGCTCCTCTAGGGCACCATCCGCACCAAGTTCCTGTTGCTTCTTCTCCTACAACTAATTTTCCGACAGCTGGAGTTATTGCTGTTATTTGAATAGACATGTTATCATCTGAAGGATCATCATCAGGTCCTAAGCCGTTTACATTAGTAACTGTTGCTGTTCCTATATTTGTTCCTCCTATTAATGTTATAAAGTTTGTTAAAGGATCAAAATTAACTGTATATACATCTGTTGTTGCTAAATTTACTCCTGAAACTGACTCTTGAAGCGTTATTCCATTATAAAGAAATTCAACATCAAAAGATGTTATATTATTTAAACCTAAATTTCTTACTTCTACAGAAGGCCATCTATCTTGTCCTGTAAGTCCTGTAATAGGATCAACAGAACTAACTTGTGCATTTAAATTTTCTAAAGATGGTGGGGTGTGTGACCAACAAATATCATCAACATAAAAAGAATGTCCTGCTATTGGATATAAATCTAAAGAAGCTACTTTATTTACGGTATTTGTAAATGTTCCTAAAGAAATATTATCTATAAATATTTCCCAATTATTATTTGTTAAATCACAAACTACTTTTAATTCAAACCATTGATTTTCTGGATGTGTTGATGTTATATAATTTATTCCACTTCCTGTATTTTCTGCTATAAAAACACCTAAATCCATTTTAATATCTAAAGACCATGTTATTCCAGGTGTGTTTTCTGCTTGAAAATTAAAATATGCTCCGCTCATATCTTCAACCCAAAACATTGCAGAAAATTCAAAAATACCAAGTTCGTATGGTGCTACTGAACCAAAAGGAAGTATTATATCTTGATTTCCTTGTGTAGGTCCTGAAAATAAATACAAAGAATTTGACCCACTATATGAAAAATTACTATCTACAGGAACATCATCTATAAAAGGTGCTGTTAATCCACTCATTAATTCTCCCCAACTATTCCAATTAGATGCTGTTTCAGCTATAGGATCTCCATGATTGTATGTATCAAACATTTCACAAACACTTATTGTTGGTGCGGATGATCCACAAGGTCCTGAAGTCCAAGAAGTAACACCTCCATAATTTTCAGCTATACAATCATTAGCATATTCTATTCCATCACAACCACAAACAGGATCCCATAAAAAAGTACAAGCAGTTGTTGAGTCTATTAATAATGGATCTATACAAGTATAATTACTTTGTAATAAATTCCATGTAGAATTTACTAATACTAATGTATCTACAATATAACATGTTGATCCTAATAAAGAATTATTTATTCCAAACCATATTATAGTAGTATCAGAAATATTATTCTGTCCTAAAATACAAGTATTTTCTGGTGAAGTAAGGGTTGATGTTCCTCCTATACATCCTCCTTGAATATTAAAATAA
>MDSW01103091.1_pt1 | contig 12023 bp, 5 predicted proteins | sample 811171 | NCBI WGS metagenome assembly MDSW01 (sample SAMN05326641, study PRJNA326480) | marine metagenome | isolation source: seawater | place: Atlantic Ocean: North West | collected 2012
GGCTCATCAAGATCATCGACAAAAATTTCATAGGTGCCTACGGCCGTTGAACCGTCAACCAAACCGATGATCATTTCCAAATGGGTGTATTCGGGCTTGAGGTTATAAATCAACTCACTCTTTCCGGGAAATACAAAGCCATCAGGAACCGGCAGTGATCGAACAGTAAGGGGCACATCTGTTTTTAGGATTCCGAGCGGAGGCATTTCGCTATGTCCGGGCAAAGTGTACTTAACCGGTGTCAACGAAGATAATGGCACGTCCGGTGATGGAAGGTCTCCGGAGACTGGAAGGCCTCGCACAATTGGCTGCAGGCCAAATAGTGCGAAGGTGATACCCTGTGGTTTGTAGTTTCCGGCTTCGCGGGGCATGACCTGGATTTTAATATCTACTTCTTCACCGATTTTATCTCCCAACAGCCAGTGGCGAGCATCGAATTTTGCAATCTGTCCGGTAAGGCTGATGTTTCCATTCATGATCGAAGTCGCAGGTTCGTCGTTAACCTGAACCTGCAGAGTAGTCGTCTTATCACCAATCCCGTCTGCCGCCGCGGAAACGACGATCCAGCTATTGTTGGGAGTGAGTATCGTTTTTTGCTGAAACTCCATGATGGGTGTGTCTACTACCGCAGCGACAGGAGCCTTCCAGGAAATCGTCGTCAGCCATCGCCCGCCGGACGAGTCCCAATGGGATGTAAGGTCGACATGTGACCGAAAGTTATCAGGAACCTGCCAGCCGGAAATAGATGTAATGTATCGATGAATTTGATCCTGTTTTTGTCGTGCGGCATTCAAGTTCAGAGTTAACAGCGGCATAACCCAGCTTACATCATCGCGAATGTCAAAAGGATCGCTGCCAGCGGGTCTGTTTGTATGTCCAAAGTCTGTCTCGATGATCAGACTCGAAGCATCCGTAAGATCAGAGACATCCGCAATAGTGTATGGATACGTGCCCACCAGAAATCCGCTTTGGTAGACAACCGATTCAGTTCCTCCAGTATTAACCTTGGCGACTCTGACTTGAGCACAACCACCGCCTTCAGCTGACTGATCAATTCCCAAATAAGACATGAACCGAGTCACAACACCAGATGGAAGCTGGAAAGAAAGTTTGCTGTATGAATGTGTGCTGAGGCCGACCGCACTGACCATTTCGCCAGCAGTAAGGACCGACCCCTGACGATTTTGATCTCTTTTCCAGGGCCATTGAAATCCGGTGTAGTTTTTTTCGGCAACAACAGTTGCTGGCAACACAGAGAGCGGCAATTGATTGTGTTCTCTATAGCTAATATTTGTAATGCTATCGAACAAGATGCGAATGGCATCCAGTGACCAGACGGGTTGTACAGTATGGAAGATAAAGTTGCTTTCACGTCGCAGCGGTATGAGCATGGTTTCGCGAAAAGTAAACACTCCTCCATCAGATGTTGCGTATCGGGCTATTCTGCTTGTAGGGTCATTGGATGGAGCTAGATAATCGTCCAGTATGCAGTCGATGGGAGTACGAGTTTTATCAAGATTGGGAAAAACCGCGGACAACTGAACCCAATTGGCCGAGACGCTTCTATTATCACTTAACGCTCGCAATCCGGTGTCGGACCACCGCATGCTTGTTGCCCTCATCAGTGTTTCGTCGCGAAGGACCACGGTTCCGGGCGGGTGCTCGTTGTTTGAAATCCGAGAAGACTGCAAAACGACCTTCTTTACGTGACTGGCTTTAATGCGCACGGTACCATCTGCCTCCGCGAAGGGCCGATAATTACCGCTTAAATGCACGATGTAATGTTCGGGAATACCTCTTATCGGGTCAGCATCGCCATAGCCGATCACTTGTCCTGGCAGGATGTCATGGTTATGAAACTGAAGGAATGCGGTGGTCTGGCTGGACAAGGCTCCCAGCTTCTCAAAATATCGGATCTTTTTGGCGTCACTTAAGAGTGCTACGGTATCCAGATCGGGCGGGTTGTCGACCCGATCCCATCCGGATAGCTTGACTCCGGTAACGACTTCTTTCTCGCCGAAGATGGCTCGATATTCAGCTTCTTGTGCAATTACAAAAGAGGTTGTAATTAAGAAAACAGAAAAAGCTCGCATCATCATGGCAAAACCACCTCAATTAGTTTCAATGAATGGCTGCCGGTACTTATGTTGCTAATTCCGTAGAGTTTGCGACCAAACGGAAAGACAAGTTCGATATCGAATAATGTGGTTTCGTTTCCAATGAGTTCGGCTTCCTGAACGATTTTCCCAGTCTGTGGTTGAACCCATAACAGTGATCGTTGATTGCTTAAAGGCACAACTCTTGAAGTCGGCTCTTTGTCTAAATTACAAATCAGAACGTGGTTGTCCATGATGCTCACAGCACTTGGTCGGGGACTACCGGGTTGAAACCAGAGTGGTGCCCCGAAGTCGATACTGATCGCCTGCACGCCGTTTCGACAACTGATAATCACACGATCCTTCCAAAGGCCGATTAACTCCTGAACATCAGGCTGCTGGAATCGCCAGGCGGTACTTCCCGTTTTTCTATCCAAACAAACAACATCAGGAGAGCCTGCGGCATGAACAATGATTCGATCGCCACTAATAAGGGGTTGAGTGGCATTGATTCGATCGTGTAAATGCTGGTCGGCAAGCTTGGGAACCTGGCTGAGCATTTGGGCCCACATTAATTCCCCTTCGAGACTAATACTGTAAACAGTGCTGTCGAGCACCAACACGATACGATCCTGCGCCAAAACACTACGAGCCGACTGAAAGAGTTCCGGTTTGCGTTGCACGGTCATTAAAGGCATGGAATTGGAGACGGAGCCGTTCGTGGAATTAATTCGTTCAAAAATGATCTGTCCAAATGTGGTCTGCTGGGGAATGACCTTGAGCACAAAAATAGAATTCCCTGCAACAATTGGATCGCCTAACGGAAAGCCGTTAATAGGTACGTCCCAGACGGCCTCGCCGGTGGTAGCCTTGATACGTCGCCACGAAAGTCGCTGCTTGCTAAATACCGCGGAGAACAAATCAGCTCCAATGCGAGCCGGTTTTCCAGCATAACTGAATTCAACCGGGATTCCGCGGCCGTCATCGGTGTGTTCCCAGGTGACAGAGTTGTTCGCTGCGTTGATACAACTTATTCCAGTGGGTTGATTGATGACGAGTCGCGATCCCAAATCCAAATAGCTGGTTTGACGAATTCGTTGAACGTTGCGAGCGGCACCGGGAATAGCGAAGTCCTTAACCGGATCTACGTTTCTTTGTCCTAGCGGCAACATCGGTTTCGCCGGGATTCGATACTGTGCTCCACGATAATCGACTAACTGCTTTATCATGGCATTGAATTCAGCCGTAGAGACCTGCCCGCCCTCCAAATGGACGTCGGCAACAACTTCACGGCCGGGATTCTGGCCGGAAAGCGCGAGTGCTAAATTGGCTTTAGCCAACCAAAGTCCATGGTATTGGTTGGGATATAGCTCGATAAGTTCTTGATAACGCTGAGCGGCTGGGAGGAAATCACCCGAGGATAGTCGTAAGTCAGCCGTCAGCTGCAATGCCTGTCTGGCAGCATCCGTTCCAGGAAACTTTTGAGCAATTTCATTGAGCTCGCTGTAATCCTGATTATTGATCGCCGTGATTAATCGCAACTCGGCAAGCTCGGAGCCCTCTGTTTTCATTTTGTTAGTGAACGATTCCTGTTCAGCGAACAGAGATTTAAGAAAGGTTGTTCCGGACTGATAATGGAGGCCGAATTTATCGACAGGAAATAATCCGGTCACTAAAGGCTTGTCGACCACCATCTTCATTGCGTTATCCAGATCATCGGTCTCTACAGCCTGTAAGAGCTCGAGCATCGAATTTACGGTTTCCCGATCCGTTTCCACCTGATGCGAGCGTTCACCCTGAAAACGGGCGAGGTCATTCGGCTTAATGGCTCCGTCTAAATAGTCAGCAGCTTCAGCACGCATCCAGCGGGCGGTTCGCCATGTAGCAAAATCCTTATCGAATATCTGAGAGCCGTGTGCTGGTAGCGAAAGGTAGTCAATGCGTGTGGCGAAAGAGTAAAGCTCTTCCCAGTGTTGATTGTTTCGCAAATGATACAGGTAAAGTCGAGTTAATAGTTCGGGTGAGACGGGCATGTTGTAACGCTGACGCCCGCCGGCACCAGCATCGATTTTTGTCCAATCATCAATTAGTTCGGCCAATTGTTCAGGTTTACCCTCAAACCATAGGCGTGCCGCCAGAATATCATACAAAATGTGGATGTTCACCCAGGAAGCAATCTCCGTATCAGGCCGGCGGAACTGCAGGCGACTTGGTGCTCTGGCCAACGCTTGCCTTACCTTACGAAAATCGCGATGGTGTTTCACAGCATAATGCAGTAGTTTGACGAGCCCTTCGACACGCATGGTCGGAGTGGCATTGAGCTGTAGCACTTTCGCGTAACACGCCAACCGCCAAAGTTCCGGTGAAATCTGTTTGGGCCGCTCCAACTCGAGTGAGTCGATATATTCAGGCAGCCGTAAGTTATTTGTTCCATTGAGTCCGGTAAGATTAGGAACCGAACCGATTGGCAGATTAAAAGATAGCTGTTCGATAAGGTCGTCGTGCTGAACGAGTACTTTATTCAGCTTGACGGAAGTCTGCTCTGAACCAACATGAATGGTGGGGCCAAAGGAGATTTCTCGTTTAATTGGAGAGGAAGCGGCCAGAGTAAAAGTGTGGCCGGGAATCCAATGAATGCCGTCCGGACTGAAAGAAATAACAAACAGGTCGTCAGAATATTGGGCTCGCCACCAGATCGCTTTCTGAGCTCGCATTCCTGCACGATACTGTGCAGAAGTGAATGTCAGGTCTGTCGGATTCATGGAAATGGCGAATTCATCCCCCTGTTGCAAAGCAAACAGACTGTAAAATACGCCGGTCTGTGGGTGTTCAAACCTTATACCTGAAAGATGTTGAGCAGGCATGAGAGCAAAGATTTCGGTCGCCCCTTTGAGCGGTACCTTCGTGGAAAGATGGATGGCAGCATCGCCTTGTACTCGCGATAAAATGACATTTCCATCATTGTCATAATCAAATCGAGTTTCTGTCGCTGGATTGTCGGTCGATTCGAACCAGGACAATTCCCCCGCCGGTTTAGCTGCTTCCAAATCTGCGGGACTAGAGGATGACAGATCAATAGGCTCAAAAGTGTATGAATCGAGATACCGTAGCCGAGACTGTACTTTCATCTCAAGATGAGTAGGTGGCGTATCCATCGGTAATGCCGTCATGGGGATATCGCCGCGAGCTACCACAAACTTGTTGTCCTGAAATCGGAAATTGATAGCCCCCCTTGTTAAGGCATACCAGCTTCCGTTGTCGGTATGCATCAGATCGATAGCTTTGTCAGCCGGAGTGTCGCTTGCTTCCACCACAGGCCCAAAACAGTAACTTGCCATAAGCCCCTCCTGGGCATCGGGTTCGGCACTTGTTTTGAACTGGCAGGCAGGCACGATCTGTTTAACGAGCCCTTCGGATTCCCAGGACAAATGGGCTCGGGCTTCCATTCGATCGCTGAAGAACTGGAGCTTGAACGGCAATGAACCTTCCGGAAGGGTTGCCGTGTGCTGCGCGGAGGGGGCATTAGCCAAAACCGTACTCCAACGTTCACCGACAACGGAGTTGTTTATTTCAAGTCGATAGCCATCATCAACATCAAGGTGAAAAATGTATGAAGCGGTTTTGGGGACCAAAATTACGCCGGACCATTCAACGCTGAAATAATCACGGTCGACCTGACGCTCATTCACGATTGGTCCTTCCAGCCCCCAATCAAAATTAATCATCGGATCAACCCGGCTCTCCACAAAGTGTCGACGCATCCGGTAACGATAGTTATATGGAAGATTGGCCGTATATTCTGGAATCGGAAGCGACGTGTATCGTTTCATGTTGAGATGGCCGTCATAGTTGAGTTCGACCTGTTGAGTAGCGTTGATCGCGGTCACTGTAAGACTACGTAAGTCAGAAAACCGCATGCGCAGGCTTCTGCCGTCGTTGTCCGGGGGAGGAAGGGTGAAATTCCCCAACAGCTCAAAATATTCGGTAGTCCCATCCCGCTGGATTGGCTTTAAAGACCCGGGCTCTTCTGCCGCCGGTGTTAGGAAACGAGTCGTGGTTGTGGTCCACGAATGATCCAGGCGGGCTGCTGGATCATCAAAAGATTGCCACGTTGGCGTGACAGGACGCTCTGGAAGCATCAATTCACCAACCACAGGCACCATCGGCATGGGGGGTGAAGCCTCCTGCTCTTCCGGCGGGCTGCCATTATCAGGATTCTCCGGAATGACGGTCTCGGGATCACCAGCTTCCTTCTTAATAGGAGAAGCCGGACTAACGACCTCTTCCGTAGGACCCTTATTTGCCGAATCTTCCAGTTTTCTGTCTGTCGAATTCTCTGTGACAGGGTTGTCCGGAAGGTTGTTATCGGCGACTTCCAATTCTTCCGGACCAAAAAATGCGAGCCAGCTACCAATGGCTCCGATAACTAAAATCACAGCAACACCAAGAAGCAGGTTATTAAATCCTTTTCCGGCATTGCGGGTGGCAGCCAGTTGATTGAGCCAGGCGAGTAAATCATCCATGGCGGATTCATCTTCTAAATCTACTGGAATGACTTCAATATTTTGAGCTTTGATTTCCTGACATGCAGTGGAAAACAGACGTGGTTGCTCGTCAGCAAGTTCAGCTAAGTATTCATGTTGCTGATCAGACAGGGGATCTCCCAGTCGCTGCTGGATCAGGTCGATAAATTCATTTGATGGCATAGACGTATCAAATCGGTGCAGAAGGGAGACTAAAGCAGCTATTAGTTTAAATTATTATTCGTGCGAATTCACATCTGTAGGTTTAAATTGAGTTGAATAGGAAGTATCGACAAAGCATATTTTGTATTTTTAATAGTGGGGAGCCTGATTGTAATGAGTCGAATTTTAATTGCCGCTGTTGTTTTTATAAGTTGCAGCGGTATGGAATCGCTATTTGCTCAACAAATAGCGAAAGGCCGGGTTTATCATGATGCCAATTTCAACCAAAAATTTGATTCCAATGAAAAGGGTCTGAACGGCATACGGGTTTCTAATGGTCGGGAAGTTACGGTGACATCTAGTGATGGATCGTATGAATTGCCGGTCTCGGACGACACGATTTTGTTTGTTATTAAGCCGTCTGGTTGGATGACGCCGTTGAGCGACTCCAATTTGCCGAGGTTCTATTACAATCACAAACCAAAGGGCTCGCCTAAAGGCATGCGATTCGAGGGAGTAGCACCAACCGGGGAGTTACCAGCCAGTGTTGACTTCCCGCTTTACCCCGCCAACGAACCGGAACTCTTCAAGGCGATCATGTTCGCAGATCCCCAGCCGAGAAATCAGGCAGAAGTGGATTATTTGATTCAGGATGTTTTGGAAGAAATGGTAGGCACTGATGCCTCGTTTGGTGTCACACTTGGCGACATCATGTTTGACGATTTGAGTTTGTTTGAATCGCAAAACCAGGGAATTGCGCTCGTGGGTATTCCCTGGTATAACGTCATTGGAAATCACGATATCAATCGAGAAGCGAAAGTAGACGAACACAGCGATGAAACTTTCGAGCGTGTGTTTGGCCCGGCATATTACTCTTTCGAATATGGAAAAGCTCACTTCGTGGTGATGGATAATGTGGATTATTCTTATAATCCCGAAACTCAAAAGCACGGGTATAAAGGTGGCATTAGTAAGGCCCAGCTTACGTTTCTTGAAAACGATCTTAAGCTTGTGCCTAAGGAAAAGCTTGTTGTACTTATGATGCACATTCCAATCACCAAGATGGATCAGCGCGGGGCGATCTTTAAACTATTAAGAGACCGCCCATTCACGATGAGTGTTTCCGGTCACCAGCATTATCAACAGCACCTCTACCTCGGCAAAGAAGATGGCTGGGAGGGCGACAAGCCTCATCATCATGTGATCAATGTGACCGCCAGCGGTAGTTGGTGGCGAGGGATCAAGAAGTATGGAAACATTCCTCACGCGTATTCACGAGACGGAGTGCCAAATGGCTATTCGATTGTGACATTTGACGGCAATCAGTACTCATTCCAATATCAAGCCGCTAACCGGCCAGCAGATTATCAGATGCAGATTTCCGCTCCACTAGAATATGGTGGTAAGCAACAGGCAGATGCCTATGCCTATGCAAATGTTTTTTCAGGTTCAGTAAAGTCTGAAGTTTCAGGCGTGATTCGTAATCGCAAAGGAAAGGCGGTTAAGTTAGAGATGGTCGCAGCCCATTCGGAATTGGACCCTGATTACAAGCGGCTTTATGATCAGGAGCGGGAGCTAATAAGTAAGATTGACGGCAAGATAGATTGGGTGGAAATGTCCGCTCCGGTTGCAGCAGGACATATGTGGAAGGCAAAGCTGCCTCAGGATTTACCTCCCGGAATTTATTCTGTTGAGATTCAGGTAAAACAGCCAAATGGAGCCATCTATAAAGGGCTGAGACCGATTCGTGTCAAAGAATAGCTGTTAGTTCCCTAGCTCAGAAAGCAATTCGGCTGTCGTTCGAATTCGGGCAAACTTGTTTTCCCAGATTTGAAGGCAGGCCTGATGGATATGGTCATGGATCGTCGCCATGCCATCACTTACGGCGGTCACGCGATAGTTTCGCGTGGAACCAGAAATGAGCGTGCTGTTTACACAGCAATCGGTAGTTACACCGGTGATGACAAATCGGTCTACACCGAGGCTACGCAAGGCTAAATCCAGATGAGTTCCGTAGAATTTGTCATAGGTATGGCCTTGAATCACGAGTTCCGACTCCAGTGGCATTAGAGCGTCGATGGTCGCGGCTGACTCGACGCCCGTTCCCGCTTCCAAACCAATTTTGCAGTTGTTTGAAGGATGGCCAAAGCCAGTATCCGCTCCCGGCACTGCGGCCAGATGCTCCGGGCCGAACGGGTCCCCACGCAAACAGGGAATCGTGTCTGCATAGACAAATTCAGTGAAGACAACAGGCATACTTACAGCGCGAAAAGCTTCGACAAGAGATTGTATATTTGGAATGATCTCCCTCGCAGCAGGGACTTCCAGCGATGCTCCTTCATCTACAAATCCATGTTGCATATCGATGACCAGCAATGCTGTTTTGCCAGCTGTCACCTTGTGAGACCGGTCGATCCTATCCAGCTTGGCCTGTCTTAAATCATCAACATTCATTATGGTTTCACCGCCTCATAGTTAAGGTTGGCCGGACCTTGAATCCAGCTCAATTCCTGCAAGAACTGATCCATTTTAGTGACCGTATCAATGAAATTAGCTTTCTTGGCGTAGTTAAAAAATCCATGAGGCTCCCCCTCATAAAAATGATGTACGCATCGAACTTTAGCTTTGTCCATGAGTGCCTGAAATTTGTGAGCCGTACTAACTGGAATTAACTTGTCATCCGTTCCTAAAAAGACAATCGTGGGAGGCGCTCCTTTTTGGATATTGTGGATAGGCGATATTTCCTTGTAGTAATTCTTGACACGGTCGTGTCCGTATCCGCCTGGCCCGTTGTCATAGACTGGATTAAATAGCAAGAGTGCATTTGGTTTACTGCTGACCGTTAAGTCTTCGCCCGCCTCTTCAAGGCCTCGTATGATTCCAGTTGTGCTGGCGACATGTCCACCGGCTGAACCACCTCCTGCAGCGATTCGATCAGGGTCGATACCAAGCTTAGCAGCATTTATCCGCACCCATCTTACGGCGGATTTCCCGTCTTTAACACACTCACGGGGAGATGTGCCTTGTCGGGTTTTTACTCGATAGTCGGCTGTTATCGCCACCATGCCACGTTGAGCGAGATGGCGGCAATGGGGAATGAATTGTGTTGGTGTTCCACCGTTCCAACTTCCTCCAAAAAAGAAAACAGCAGCTGGTCTGGAGTCTGTTGGCTTGTGGTCTTCCGGCAAAAACACAAAGAGATAAAGTTCTGTATCACCAACGGTTTTGTATTTATAAGTAGTTGCGCCGGGATACTCTTTCGGAGTCTGAGCGTATAGAGCACTGGCAGTTAACAGCAGTATAAGCAGTGGGGCAAGCAGAATGCGCATAGGGATCGTGGCTTTCGTGACGGAGGTTAGCAAAAAGTAGAGGTGCCGAAGATCTTAGCTCAGGCCGGCGATTGGTTCGGCACCTGTAATGACCTTCATTGCTTCAGAGGGAACATCCACTCGAAGGCGTAGTTGAGGGATATCCAGTAACGTATCCAGACAGGTAGCTATCAGATTGGGAGTTCTTACAGGAGTCGTTGCCGGTGTACCTCCATCTTTGGCTGATTGTCCGATGATATGTCCGCGGGGGATGCCGGTTCCATACAGGAGTAATGGAGTTAGGCCGCCCCAGTGATCACGCCCCGCACGAGCGTTGATTTTCGGAGTACGCCCCATTTCTCCAGTCGCTACCAACAAAATATCATCCTGAAGGCCTCGCGCTTCCACGTCTTCTATAAAAGCAGCGACGGCATGGTCAAACGGGTTGCCCACATAGTCCATCCCGCGAACCATTCCCAGATTATTTTGGTCAGCATGCATATCCCATACGAAAGACGTGGTAATGGTTATAAAACCGCATCCACGTTCTGCCAGCCGACGGGCCAGTAACATGAGCTTCCCAAGAGAGTTGGAATTTGCTTTGTAGTGATTTTTGTTGTTTTTGTCCTTCCACTCATCAAATCGAGTGAGGTGTCCGGTGTCGTAACGATCGATGGTCTTTTGGTCTTCATGCGAGAGGTCAAAAGCATCGGAAACTCCCCCCATCACAACATCAAACGCTTGTGATTGGAATTTATCTAATCCTTCAAGTGAACCATCTGAGTCCACCTGACGTTTGATTTTATCCAGATTTCTCAACAGAGCTTTACGGTCATCAAGACGCAGGCGATCAATATGAAGTTTTAGATCTTCCTGGAAATTGCCTCCTGTCCCTGGGACAAAAGGCTCGAACCCTTTGCTGAATGGTCCTGCGTCGGCAAATCTTCCAAAGGTATCAAAAGGCCCGGGCTCCTTTTCAACGACCGCATTAGGAAAAGCAGCCACATTCATCGGCATCCCGTTTTTAGGATTATTGGTACCAATGATCCGGGAAAGATAACTTCCAATGTTCGCTCCGAAAGTATCCGCTGAAACAATAGGCTGAATTTTATGAGCACTGGATCCGGTTTGATAAGACCGGACGATAGTGAATTTATCAGCATGCGGGGCCAGTTGATTCATCGTCCCGCCGAACTCAGTCCCCGGTACGCTGGTGGACGTTGCGCCCGTCATGCTTCGAATACTGCCTGGGGCAGACATTTTAGGGTCGAAAGTTTCAAACTGACTTGGGCCGCCATGCTGGAATAGAAAAATAACGGTTTTACCGGAAAACAATCGCCAGGGATCATCTTCACCAGAGGCAGCCATTAACTGTGACAGCGCAAGACTCGAAAGCCCACAGGCGCCAACCTGTAAAAAGGAACGTCTGGAGAGTCCGTCCTGAAATGACAACATGGCTTAACTCCGGAATGACAACAACACTCTATTATTTGTAGTCGGAAGGTTTCAGGCCCTTTCTGAAACCGCCAAACCCAAATTTCGTAGGTTTGTATTCTCCAACAATACTAACATCCAGATCAGCGGTGATCTCATCTTCCATGCCAAGACCCCAGAACATCGAATTGACCATCATGCGTCGGGTTCCTTCAGAGACCAGGTCTGTAGCAGCACCCATTGTCGTGTTGAAAACTTTTGATACTTTGCCGGATTCTCCTTTGTAGGTCTTTACCCAGGCTACCGGCATCATCGGTTCATTTTTTTTGCCATCAACCGGTTTTGCATCTGGTGTCATGCCTGCAAGCACAGCGCCTAACAGAATGGGATCGGAATCCCCTTCGAGCTGAGTGACCCCATAAACGTCGGTGTCACCCCAGATTTCTTTGCAACCGCGGAGGATGGGATGGCTTTCTTTCCCTTCTACGGGAACACCACCA
>MDSW01192477.1_pt1 | contig 12023 bp, 2 predicted proteins | sample 811171 | NCBI WGS metagenome assembly MDSW01 (sample SAMN05326641, study PRJNA326480) | marine metagenome | isolation source: seawater | place: Atlantic Ocean: North West | collected 2012
AAGGCAACTATTTGGAATAGTCAAACACAGAAACTAACCTTAAGAGTTGATGTTAATCCTATCAATGATAACTTCACTGATAGAATTATCGATAATGTTCTATACAATAGAAATGCTGTTACTACAGATCAGATTGCTGATATCTTCCGTGTAGGAGACTTTGTTAAGTATCCTAATCAACCAGATGAAGAGAAAGCATATCTAGAAGTTGGTACAGTAACTTACACTAATGGTTTAGACTTTGTTGCTGAAGATACATCTAAGAATGGATCTGCTGCTGCTAAGTATGTAACTAAAGAAGTTTCCATTACAAACCCAGCTACTGCAATTGATGTACATCTACTTGCAAATGTCAAGGATATTTCTAACCTAGAAGTATTCTACAAGTTCAAGAAAGCATCTAGTCAAGAAAACTTTGACGATATTGATTGGATCTACTTCAATAAGAAAGGAGAACCAGACACATATGAAATTGCAACTAGCGAGAACACAATTTCTGGAATTGTAGAGAAGCAGTCCGCTTATCAAGACCTTAAGTATAGTGTAGCAAATCTACCAGAATATTCATCTTTCGCAATCAAAATTGTGATGAAAGGAGTAGATCCAGCATACGTTCCTAAGGTTCAGGACATCCGTGCTGTTGCTGCATTCTAATTTCCGCATATGGACTTTGTGAAAGTTGATGGACATGATGGTCTCGTAAGAGACCAAAACACTGGTGCCATCTTGAATTTGGACGATTCTGCTATAGCTGCAAGGAGAAAATCCATGCAGCTAAGTTCCGCATTGGACGACATAAATACATTGAAGAATGAAGTCTCTGAACTCAAGTCACTACTGCACGGATTAATCAAAAATGCCAGCAATTAACGTATCCAAAACTGATACCTTTGAGTCTCAAAGGCAGAAAATCAATCAAATAAGCAACGCTCTCTTCAGCGTAACATCTGGTGGTAGTGATCTATCAACAGGTAATCTACAACTAGGAGACGGTCTAGTTGGAGATCCGTCACTAAAGTTTACTTCAGACACACAGTTAGGTATCTACAAAGCAGGTACTAAAACTTTAGGATTTGTTAATAGCGGTAAAAAAACTATTGACTTTAAGTTATCAGAACTTACTGCATATCAGGATATTAATATCCAACAAAGAAAACTAGCACAGTCTCTAGTTACAATCGTAAGTGGTGGTAGTGGATACGATGCTGGTACATATACAGAAGTTCCTCTAATTGGTGGTACAGGACAGAATGCCACAGCAGACATGGAGGTCTTGGCATTTGATGGTTCGGTTACTAATGCTGGTTCTGGTTATGTTGCAGGTGATTATCTAACAATTCCTCTAGAAGGTGGTAATGGCACTGGAGCAACTGCTAGCTTTACTATTACTGCTCTAGAAGGCACTATCACAGATGCTGGTGCCGCATATTTTCCAGGAAATTACACTGCAGTTGCTCTTACTGGAGGCAACGGTTCTAACGCTACAGCAGACATTGTAATTTCTGGTACGTCAACACCATCAGGAACTATCACTAACGCTGGTACTGGATACACTGATGGTGTTTATTCTCAGGTTCAAACATTCAACGAACCAGTACAAACATTTGTCGTTACATCTGTAACTAACCCTAATGCTGGTAATCCAGGTGAACCTGCACAAATCTATAATATTGATGGCGTAAATCAACCCCAACTAACATTAGATATTGGTAACACATATAGATTTGATCTATCAGATTCTTCTATTCAAGGTTTGAATCCAGGTCAAGCAGGAAGTGATCATAGAATGACCTTCCAACTAGCGAATGGATCTTCTATTGACTTCCAAGACAAGTTTGAATTCTTCACTGCTGGTGTTTACGGAGAACCAGGATGCTTTACTGATGTTGTAATGAAGACTGATTGCAACACAGGCACTCAGATTGTTCGTTATGATTGTGCAAACCATCCTGGCATGGGTCCTGCTGGCGGTAATATGACCCTACAGGACACGTCAACATATACTTACTATGGTTGGCAAGGTTTCGTTGATGTCACCGTCTCAGGCGGCGTAGTAACCGATGTTGTTTGGAATAATCCAGGTGTAGATTATAAAAATGGTGACGAATTAGAACTTCCATTTGTAAATATTGGTGGAACAGGATCTGGATTCCTTTACACTGTATCTAACGTAGTCAATACAGGTACTGTTACAGCAGTAACTATTACAGATAGTGGTTCTGGTTATCAAGTTGGCGACGTACTTAGCGTAGCTGATTCTACTGTAGGAAACGGTGGTGGATCTGGTTTCCAATTTACAGTATCAAATGTCCCTGGCGATCTCATCAACTTTGTTCTTAATGAAAGAGGATCTGGATATCAGGTTGGTGATGTATTAGGACTACCTAAGCAAATTTCTAATCAGTCTGTATATTTACCTGGCGAATCACCATCTTTTGCTACGACTCTAAGCACAGGTAGTGCTCAGGTTACTATCTCGGACACATCTAGTCTCGTAGTTGGTCTAAACGTACAACAGGGTGCTGGTGACACTGGAGCTTTAGATCAAGCAACTACTATTGCATCGATTGATAGTGCAACACAATTAACATTATCAGCAACTCCACTCACAGCTGGTGCGGCGAATTTAACATTCTCCACAACTGCTACTAACGAAGTTACTCTGGCAGATACAACAGGACTTTCTATTGGATATAGAGTAGAGAAAGTAAGTGGTACAGGTGTACTAGCAGCAGATACAACTATTGCTAACGTTGATAGCACAACATTAATTACTCTTTCTGATATACCAACTGCACTTGGACCTACTGTTGTTAACTTTGTTCCTGCATTTGGTGATCCCGCAGATGACTTTGCATACACTATTGATACTCTTGGAGAATTAGGTAGTTTCACTTTAGTCAATGTAGGTAATGGTTATTCTCCAGAAGATGAATTTACAGTAAATGCTGCTGATCTTACTCAACCAATTACATACCCTGTAACATCCAAGGATGTTCAAAGAATTACTTTAGTACAAACTGTTACTGGTGGAACTATTACTACCAGTGATACAATCTCAACCTTAGCTGGTGACATTACAAATATCTCCTTTACGGGTGGTGACACTACTCCAACTGTAACTGGTCCTCTTGCTTGTAACTGTGTACAAGGAGAATTTACCGCAACTCTTGCAGATACTACTGGTATTAGTGTTGGAGACCTAGTATCAGAAAGTTTAAGTGGTAACCTTGCAATTGATGTTACTGTTGCATCTGTTGATAGTGCAACTCAAGTAACACTATCTGCAGCATTCTTGAGCACTGCAAGTATCAACCTAACATTTACATCAGACGAAGCAGGATCATTCACTGGTGTTGCATCTACAACTACTGGGAATGGTAGTGGTGCAACATTCGATGTTACCAGAAATGCAGATGGTACTGTCGCAACAGTTACAGTTAATGCTGGCGGTGCTGGATATGCCGATGCTGATACTCTAACGATCGCTGGTGATTTGGTTGGTGGAGCTACTCCTGCAAATGATATTACAGTTACTGCTGACACCACAAATGCTGCAGTAGACATTGTTATTCTGGATGTTGGTCTAGATGGCAGTGGAAATATTTCATCTATCCTTTTAGAGCAAGATCAAGCTAACCTTCTTACTTCTGGCGACACAATTATTAAAACTGGTGCTGCAGGAACTCAATACACTGTTGATGCTGCTGGTACTTTAGCATATAGATTCTATATTGATGTTGGATCTGGTCCTATCCTAACACCAACATTTACAATGTATGTTGGTAGCACATATAGATTTGATATTAGTGACAACAGCATGTCTGGTCACCAATTCAGTTTCTCTCAATTCAGAGATGGTTTCTATTCTCCAAGTTTAGTTGAGAATCTAAGCACAACTCTAGATGTAGCAAGTTATACAGTAACGCTAACATCTACCACAGGTATTAGCGCAGGAATGCTTGTCACTGTTTCTGCTGGAGATGGTGTTGTACTTTCAGACACAAGAGTTGTAAGCGTTGATAGTGCTACTCAAATTACTCTAGACAAACTACCATCTACAGGTGGTGCTGCTACATTAACCATCTCTGGTGTTGAATACACTGATGGTGTAGAGAGAGGTGCTGATTACGTCGATATTACTATTACATCTGCAACACCAAACCTTTACTACTTCTGTGCTTCTGGAGATGGACACGAAGATGAGGGCGGTGAAGATAATAATGAAGCACTAATCACTATTGATCCTAATAATCCCAAAGTATTTGGTAGTGGATTACTTCTAAGAGCTACAGATATTTCTTCCATCAACATTGTCACAATGGAAGTCCTCACTGGTGAGGTAACTGTTGCTGACATCGTAGCTACAGAAGGAACTATCGATACTCTTAGTGCTCCAGATCTATCATCCGATACTGTTGCTGCATCAACCAGTGTTACGACTCCACTTGTTTCAAACGGAACCACTGGAGCATTAACACTAACAGGAACATCAGTTATTTCAACTAATGATTTCACAGTTGGTGGTTTTGCTGTAACTCAAGCAGATGGTAATGTTGTTACCTCTGGTGAACTCAAGACTACAAACAAACTCAATGTAAACGATAACGTATTCATTGAAAATAATGTTATCTCTACTGATGCTGGTAGTGATCTAGTTCTATCTGCACCTACTGGTAAGGTCACCAAAGTTACTGGTTTTGGTTCTATCAACATTCCTGCTGGTACAACCGCACAACGTCCTGGTGCTGCTTCTGCTGCAAACGGATCTATCAGATATAACACGGATAGCAATCAATATGAAGGTTATAGTGCTGCCACTTCTTCTTGGTCTTCTCTTGGTGGTATTAGAGACCTAGATGGTAACACATACATTACTGCAGAACTTTCTATTGGTTCTAATGATAACACACTTTGGTTCTACAATGACGGAGCTAATACTGTTAAATTTACACCAAATGAATTAGAGTTTAGAACTAACAAGACTATTAAGTCTGCTAACACTTCTGCTCCTGCATTTACTGAGTGGATTGCAAATGCTCCTGTTCTAGTCGGTGCATATCTTAAGCACAAGAACAATCTATATGAAGTAACCGTAGCTGGTACAACTGCTACAAGTGGTAATGAACCTACTCATACAAGTGGTGCTGTAACTAATGGTACTTGCACATTAACTTTCTGGGGTCTTGCAGTCGGACCTCTAACATTTGTTGACGTTGAGGAAATTAGATTAGATCCATTAGGTTCTTCTCCTCTAGTAATCAACGGAGATTTAAGACTAAGAGAAAATATCATTGGTACAGATCTAAATGATATTATCTTACAACCTAACGCTGGTAAGAAAATTGTATGTAATACAAACACTACATTAGCAGTTCCTGCTGGTAGTGATGCTGATAGAGGTGCTGCAATTCAAGGTGGTATCAGATTCAATACAACTGCTAGTCAGTTTGAAGGTTATGATGGAACTAACTGGGGTTCTCTTGGTGGTGTCAAAGACGTTGACCAGAATACTTATATTATTCCTGAGACTGCTCCTGGTGCAAACGAAAACATCTTGTACTTCTACAATGATGGAAACAACACGATGCGTCTTACTGCATCCGCACTTGAATTCTACACCGTAGATACTATTATCTCCAGTACATCTGGTGAGTTTGAAATTACAGCAGGATTGATGACATTCGATAATGCTGAAACAACTCTTGATAACACTCAAGCAGATAGAACATTCTTACATTCCAGTAAGCAATACTTTGACCTAGGTCTTTCTGGTGGTTTATCAGTTGACCCAGTTCTTAGACTTGATAACCAGGGTGATGTTTATTTCAACACCACATTTGGTACAGGCAACTTTACTGGAGTTAAAGTTTTTGATGGAGATCTTAAGGAGTTTGAACTTGCAGACACCAAGATCCTAACTGAAAAAATTACTCTAACTAAGGGTTCTGCAAATACAGGTGGATCTGATATCTACGATGCTACAGCAGCGGTAGGAGCTAAAACAGTTGTAGTTGCTGAGAACTTAAATAATAATGATAGAGAATTCTTTGAGTTTGGTATTATAGATAATGGAACAGACATCTTCCATACAGAGTACGGTAATGTCAGAACAGGACAACAATTAATTGTCCCTACGTTCGAGAGAACATCTGGTAATCTTGCCAGAATCAATTTTGAAGTTGGCACAGACCTAACTACTGGTCATCAAATCGAGATCACTATCGTATCTACCGTTACTAAGAAATAAAAATGGCAACTACAACCGAAAAGTTTGATTCTAAAGGCGGGTATGCCATTGGCAAAACCGTCATCGTTGATGAACTCAGGAATGGAAAAGATTTCAACTCTCTAGAAGTAAAGAATAGACACTTTACGGATAGTCACACAACTCGTTATATTTTAAGAGGTCTAAACACTTCTACTCTTGACTTGGATGGATTGGGAACTAAAATTCCCATCGAAAATAACACCCTTAATTTTATCACAGGAAACATCATTGCTGTAAATGATTCGGGAACTGTATATGCTGTTAAGTTTGAGACTGCGGTCTCATGTGATAGTGCTGGTAATGTAACTGTTATGTCTAGTTTCCAAACGGTAATTAAAGACGATATTCCATCAGGTGAAACGTGGAGCATCGAACCAACTGGTGGAACTAACGTTTTTAGCTATAACACTGTTAGAGCTGGTACTACTGCAACTATTAAGTGGGTTTCATCTACCGAAATTATTAGTATCGCCTGGGCGTGATGCTAAATATACAATAGGAAAAAAGTCAAGGGCACGGGAACACCATGAGTTTTCATATTAATTCCGATAAAGAGAAAATTAGGGGCGTCAATCCTAAACTCATCGGTGATAATGAAGCTACGATTAGAATCGGCACAGGAGCAGACGAAAAAGAAGTCTTGCGAACTGAGCTAGATTCTACTACGCAATTACCCCGTGTCGGTATTAACCGAACTGGACAAAGAGTTAACAATATTGTCCTACAAACAGCAGGTACTGGATACACTGTAAACCCAACAGTTACTATCGGACCTCCTAACACTCCTGGTGGCGTTCAAGCACTTGCTTCCGCATTTATTTTTAACGGCAAAGTAACCACAATTGCTGTTAACAATCCTGGTAGTGGTTATACACAAGCACCTCTCGTAACTATCTCTGAGGGTGGTGGTCAAGGTGCTACTGCAATCGCAGAACTTGATACCGTTGACTACGAACTTGATATTAACGGTGCTATTAGAACATCTACGTCTATCATTTCTGATACGGCGAGAATTCTAAACTTGGATATCGATAACTTCGTTACTCCAAATGCTGAATTCAGGGGTCCTAACCTGAAGACCTACATGAATAACACAGGAACACTGTGGTCTTCCAATGTTATTCTGCAAGAAAATCAATACAGATATTTTGGTGCTAACGTTTATCAGGCACTGAATACTGGACAAACTGGATCTGAAGCACCTGAACATACTGACGGTATTGTCAAAAATGGTGAAGTTAACTTCAAACACATTGGTTTCCGTGTAAATGATCCAAACGCATACAAGTATAATGAGACAGGTGACGCTGGAGTATTCCCAAGATCAATTACACCTCTACTAGGTGATAGATCTGACAAGATTGCAACCACAGAATACGTCCTCAACCTAGCAACGAATGACGTTGGTGGTCGTATTTACGTTTCACAGCAGATTGGTTCTGACCTAAACGACGGTCGTTCTGCTGTAAACCCAGTTAGAACAATTAAAAAGGCAGCACAGGAAGCATGGAAAACTCCTGGTGTCAAAGAAACTATTATCGTTTCTGGTGGTGATTATGTAGAAGATAACCCAATCTCTCTACCACCAGACTGCTCAGTTGTTGGTGATAACTTGCGTCTGGTAATTATCAGACCTGCCAACCCTGGCAAACACATCATGAAGTTTGGTGATAAGAACTATGTGATTGGTGTTACTTATCGTGACCAAATTGATTCCAATGGCGACGCAGTTGCTACTTGGGACTTTGCTATGGTCTTTGACGATAAGCAAAGAGTAATGGTCGATCTCGAAGCTAATGGTGACTTTGGAACAACGTTCCCAGTTGGTCATCAAATCTTCGGACCACAACAGTTCCGTGTTACTTTCCAGAACAATACAGGTCTTGCTACATTAGTATCTAATCTAACTGTAAAGGGTGTTAACACTGGTTCTAGAGCAAAGATTATTGACGTATCATTTGCAACTACAACAGGTGCTAGTGCATATGTAAATGGTACTATCGATGTTCTCTTACAATCTGGTTCTTTCGTTGAAGGTGAGCAATTCTCATACATCACATCTGCTGGCGCAGGTGCTGCATATAATTTAACTGCAACAGAACAGAGAGGTGATAATACTCTAAGATTCACTACAGATCCAACAGGTACTATTCCTGGTGGTACAGTTGTTCAAATTGTAGCGACTCCTTCCAGTGGCACAGCGTTTACTGGATTCTATGAAGTTGCTACTATTGATAGCACACAATCCGCAAGTAATATTTGGGATGTAACTTTTGTTCCAATTCTAAATGCTCCATCCTGGAGTGGAAATGGAATTGCTGGAACATATACAATTAACCAAGCTACACCACAAACAGAAACGATCGACACGACTAAGATTAAGTCGATTCGTGCTGAGGGTGAGGTTGTATCGGTAGATGAAGATTATACCACAACTCTACCTATTTCTAGAATTGATTTCTCTTTACAGGGAGATCCAAGCATTGCAACTGGTGGTTTCCAGAGTTCTCAGTTTGGTAATGCAGAAGACCTTGGTGGTATTGTATTCTACACTAACGCACTAGTTGGTAGAACTAATACACATGACTTCAAAGAAGGTCAAGAAATTTTAATTGAAAACCTACCAACATCATCTCCTGATCTTTCTTTCCTTAACGGAAAACAAAGAATTTACAAGGTCATCGAAGATGCTGATGGTCGTTGCAGAAGATTTGTTATTCCTAAGAAAGTTCCATCTATTACAGATGCAAACTTAGATCCAGGTCAATTTGCAACCGTCAAGAGTTTCACAAAAGTAGTTACTCTATCCCTACTTAACTCTCCAAACACATTCCCTCTATCTACACCAGTAGAAAGAAGATTCCAAGATGCTTGCACATTCTTACGCAACAACAGAGAGTTTATTGCAGATGAAGTTGTAGGAAGAATTAATAGAGAATTTGCTAAAGATCACTATCAAGTATCTGATATTACTGGTGGTGGAACTGGATTCCAAGTATATCTTGGTCAAACTCCAGTAACTCATACTTATGTTTCTGGTGGTACAGTTAAATTTGAAAATACAACTGTAAACATTACTGATTTTGTTTACGATAATGCAAACACTGGATATGCAACTATCACAGTTGATACTGCACTAACAACTCTAGTAGATGATGACACTGTTAAGCTAGCAGATATTCTACTGTCATGTGAAGCTGGTCAAAAGACTTATCCTTCTTACAGTTCTCCAACTAGCGGAAACAATTCAGGAAGTGACGGTGATGAGCAATGTCGCCAAGATGTCATCCACTTTGTCAATGCTCTCATTAGAGACTTGGAATTTGGTTCCAACTTCAACATCATTGAAGCAGCGAAGAAGTATGTTGTTGGTGGAGATATTGCATACATTAAAGATGAGATTGTTCAGAACTTCCGTGCTATTGAATATGCACGAGAGCTTTGCATCTATGCAATGAGAAACTGGAGAACTGGCAACGGCACTCCAACGGATCCAATTTATACACCAGTATATTCTTCTGTAGCAAGATACTTTGATGATACTGTAATTACATCTACAGCATTATTAAATGCAGACGGAACTCCAAATAATACTGGTTTTGCTTGTAACGATGTAAGATCTGCAATTGATACTCTTGCATTCCTCTGGGTTGATGTTATCACAAAGAACCAGAGTGGAACTTATCTAGATGCAGCATACCTAATTGAAAGAAACAAGCATCTTATTGCTGATCAGGCACTCCGTGATACACTCGGTCAGTTCCCACTATTTGCGCTTGATAATACAAACGAGAGAAAGTGTAAGAGAGACATTGCTATTACACTAAGTAATCTAGCAAAAGACCTTTGCTTTGGTGGTAACGAGAATATTGTTGCTGCTGCAGAAAGTTACTTTACCTCTACTGCTCTGACTGGAATTCCAGAAGCACAGAGAGCAGAAACAATTTATGCATATCAAAGAGCTAAGACATATGCCATCGCAGCAATGCGAAATTGGACTGATGGTACATATATTGATCTTACTCCAACTAACGCAGTTTACACTGCATCAACAGGTGCGTTAGATGTAATCTTCCCTGATCCAATTGTTCCTCCTGTTGTAGGAGATAGAATTGCATTTAAAGAAGAGGCAATTGCATTCCAATGCACATACAACAGCAATACGGAAACACACTCTAGTCCACTAAAAACAGACGCAAACTACGGTAAGAGTCATGTTATTACAGCGGTAAGTTCTTCTGGTGGTGTTACCACAGTTAGCTGTAATGTTGGTGATGCTGGTCTTGCATCTGGTTCTGCACATACATTTGTAAGTGCTGTTACTGATGGAACTATCTTAGTTTACAATCCAACTGCTCTAACTTCTCCAATTCCTAAGTTTGAGGATTGGAACATTCTCTTAGATCCTACTGCTGGAGCTCCAGTAGCACAACATACTCCAACAGCAGCAACATACAACCCTGCTAACGGTGACTTCACAATGACCGTAGTTGGTCATAGTGTTACCACAAGCAATAGTATTAGACTTGCTCCAGAGTCATACACATTTACATGTGCAATGGATGGTAATGCAACTGAGCATAACCTACCAGAATCTGGTCAAACTGCATATGGCAATGCTCTACCAGTTACATCTACAACTGCAGATACATTTACAATTAATGTTGGTGCATCTGGTCCTGATCAACAGTGGACTCCAACAGATGCAACATATGATCCTGCTACAGGTGAATTAGTATTGACAATTGGTAGTGGTCATGGATTGACTATTGGTGAGGGTATTGTAATTGATGACAATGGTCTATCGTTCACCTGTACGATGGATGGTAATCAGTCTACCAAGTCCTATCCACGTAACGGGATCGATCCTTACTCTGGAAGATCTATCCCAATCGATAGCGTAACTGATACAACTATTACTCTAAATGTTGGCGTATCTGGTCCTAACTTAGCATTCACCCCTCAAACAGGAACAACTTACAATGCAGCAACTGGTGATTTAGTTCTAAATGTTGGACAACATGGTCTTGGCGTGGGTCGTGGCGTTCTTATTGCTGACGGATCTCTCGCATTTACTTGTGATCAAGACGGCAACCAAACAAACCACGCATATCCTCGTCCTTCTGATCCTGCTTCTGGTCAATCATTAGCTATTACAGCAGTTGGTTCTACTCAACATACAGTTACTAACGCAGTTTATACCGCATCTAATGGCAGATTGGTACTAACATCTGCTGGTCACGGTTTTGCTAACGGAGATTATATTAAAGTTGCTGATGGATCTCTTACATTTACTTGTGATCTAGATGGTAATACAGCGCAGAAGGCATATCCTCGTGCTAACTATGATTATCCAAGTGGAAGATGGTTACAAATCAGTAATGTAACCACAGATACTTTTGAAATTAATGTTGGTAACTCTTCTTATACTGGAGATCATACATTCGTCAGCGCAACTGCAAATGGTATTGAAAGACAAACTGGAACATTCACTGTCAATGTAGGTGCTGGTGGATCTGCATCTGGTTCTGCACATACATTCGTAAGTGCAGTTGCTGGGTCAGTAATACATGCTCCACAATCTGCACACACATTTGTAAGTGCTACTACTAATGCAGTCAAGCATCTACCACAATCCGCACATACTTTTGTAAGAACAACACAGAATTCCACTGTTGTATATGCTGCTGGTGGTGCTCCACAATGTGCTAGTGTTGCTGCTTCTATCGAAACATCTATGGGTCTCTTTGAA
>MDSW01078309.1_pt1 | contig 12021 bp, 6 predicted proteins | sample 811171 | NCBI WGS metagenome assembly MDSW01 (sample SAMN05326641, study PRJNA326480) | marine metagenome | isolation source: seawater | place: Atlantic Ocean: North West | collected 2012
CCGGCGGGCCAGCAAACAACGACGCCCAAACTCAGCCGTCTCTTTGTTTTCCAGCCCGTACAACCGATGCGTTGCTGCCGTCTCCTGTGAAATGTCAACTAATGCGGGTGCGGCTGCCTGCATTCGAAATGCCAACTCATAAGCCGCGATCCGGGCCTGTAGTTCATCATCTTCACCAATGCGCTCGACAAAACGACCATTCATGTCCCGCAAAAATGCGAACGCTTCGCCTTGACGCTTCTGTGAAATACCAGGCTGTGGAGCAAGATTTAGAATAGGAGCTTCCCCCGGTCTCATCGTCATCCCCTGATAACTGGCAGGTAAATAACCACTTCCCCAGGCTGGAGGCCCACCTTTAAGCCCGCCACCCGGGTCTGGCAAAACCACAAATGCCGGCATGTCCCTGTTTAATGTTCCCAGCCCATAAGCGATCCAACTGCCAACACTTGGATGTCCCATCAAAATGTTACCGGTATTCATCTGGTAAACCGATTGCGGGTGATTCACACTATCTCCATGCATCGATCGGATAACACAAAGTCGATCAGCATGCTCAGCGATATGAGGCAGGAACTCACTAATCTCCAGCCCGGATTCAGCTCGTTTGCGAAATGGTTTAATCGGCCCTAACAAAGGGTTTTTTGCCACGTTACGCCGGGTCATAACATTGCCAAATGATTCAGGAACTGGCTTACCGGCATATTTAACCAAATCCGGCTTAAAATCGAAAAGATCGACGTGACTGGGGCCGCCATGCATAAACAACCAAATCACTCGGGAGGCTCGCGATGGATAGTGTGGTTCGCGCGGAGCATAAAGATCTGGCTCAGTGGCCTGTGCTCTCTCTTCGGACATCATGGCCTGCAATGCTAACATTCCAGCGCCGCCACCTACAGAAGCAAGCATTTGCCTTCGAGAAATAACCGAACTACTAGAATCGGTACTGATCATCTTCTCGCCCCCGGCGTTGTTGGAGCAATTCGCTATAACGCTCGAGCGTTTTAAGCTGACGCGAACTCAAACTTGACTCGCCCTTCTCGTGTAACTGTTTTAGTATTTCTTCACCCTGAACGATCAATTGGTTCTCAACACTTGCCTCATCCTTAACAGCCCTACTATTAACATCTTGCCGATAGACCGTAAGCTTCGGCCTGCGAGTTGAAAACCATCTGCTAAGAAATGCAAAATCCCACTTCAGCAGATAATAGGCAGCCGCAAAGGCGGCCCCACCCAGATGAGCCTGCCAGGCTATATGAGAATCCACGCCATTAGCCTGGTTGATTGCCGTATATATATCAAATCCTACATATAAGATTCCCACCACCCAGGCTGGGACTGGAAAAATACCGTAAATAAGTAGTTTTTCGTGGGGGTAAAGAAAACAAAATAGAATTACGATCGCAACAACTGCCCCGGATGCTCCCACTGCCTGAACTGGTGCGTCACCAAGAGTGGTGACGACAAAAACAAACCCGCTGACAATAATCGCTAGCAAATAAAATCGCAGGAATTCATTGCTTCCATATCGCTGCTCAATGAATCGACCAAACATCCAAAGACCGAATCCATTCATGATGATGTGCCAACTGCCCTCCCAAAAGGGAGCATGCATAAAGCCATACGAAATCGGGCGCCATATTTCCCATGGACGTTCGAAAAAGTTATTCCCGATCGCCAAAGCATCGTACACCACCTGCTTCGTCCATACATCCGAAAGAATCCAGCAAACAAGATGAACGACGATGTTGGCGATCAATAGCTTGTTAGTTACGGAGGTATTACGCAACTGGCGCGCTGCTCGTGCGCGTTGAGGCATCTCTTCTTGCTGATAATAGTCGCGATCGTAAATTCCCATAACAATCTATTTTACCCAAGAGCGGGTAAAGGGCGACCTGAAGACAATCTTATTCTTCTGAATTACCGGTTGCGTTTTCAGCATCCTGCGTCCGCGCATTAATAGCTTCCTCAAGCTGAGCCTGACGTTCCGCCAATGTCTGAGCCAATGTCTGATTACGTTCAAATAGCTCTGCTAATGAGGCCGTCATTTTTTCAACTTCCGCCAGCAGGGCTGCCGAATAGAGTTCGGCTTCATACTCATCGCGTCGATGCAGTTCCAAATCAAGCTCCAGCTCTTTCTTTTCCTGCTTACGATATTCGATTTGTACGCTAGCATCATTACGAGCTGCCGTCGTAGCCACAATATCATGGCGAGCATTATCGTCACTATAAGCAAGGGTTTGCAACCGGGCTTCGTAACTGTGAAAGATGTGGTTGTAATCATGAAGAGGGCGAACAAAATACTCGAGGATCTTGCGAGCGACCGGATCCACACCTTCAGCCCCTGATACCAATACTTCTACGGGTACAATGCGGTTTTCCTGAACAATCTTTTCTGCCGCTGGGATATAGGCGATATCCTCTTCCTCAAAGACAATCGAGTCTGTTTTTCTACCGGAAGTAATCGTCGTCACGCCATCGTTAAAATCCACCGTACTTGGAGTGCTATGATAAAACATTGGTACAATTGCCTCACCTGACTGAAACACTCCCGCTTCTGTTAACGCTGCCTGAGCGTCATCTCCATTAACCTTTTGCGACAAGGTTGTGTTCTGGGTGAATTGAATTTTGTACCAAATGTTCTTTGGATCAACTTCTCGTCCGTTTAAAGGACCGCCATCGGCCACAAATTGCTCAACAAGTTTGTTGCCAAGCACGCCAAGCCGAATCTGATTCTTGGCAAGGATCTCATTCGCATTTGGAATCGTATGTTGATTTTGAATTAGCGGCACGACGGCTGTTTCAAAAATACCGTTAATATGCTGCGCATCCATCTGACCAAAAAGCGGTGCCGCATTATCCATCCCGCTCTGAGCAAGCTGTTCGTATTTGTCATTCTCTCGTGTTGCAAACTTAAAATGTGAGTCCGCCGGCATCGTTTCATACATTGCCACGGTCGCACCATTGACCATTAAAGCCGGGTTGAAAACACGTGGTGCAAAAGCACATTTCAAACTAATCGCTGCACCATTAACGGTTTCGACATCGTATTCACCGAAGTAGATCGCTGGGACTTTTATTGTTGTTTGCTCAGCAGGGGCAACTGCCGGAGGACCGCCGGGGGCACCCGGTGGCTCAGCATTAGGGTCATTCTGAGGTGCCACTGGAGCATCCTGAGTCACTACCTCTCGTTCGCCAAATAGGAACATTCGCGAACCGGCCTGAATACCATGTTTGTCATCTGGAAGCGTAAGCGTTGCCGTTGTCCCAACAATTGTGGGTACTCCCTGGACGTCACCTAACGCCAAACCTTCCCAGACTTTACCCCGCCCTTCTAATGCGCGTTCAAGCTGATTACGCAAGGAAATTAAAGACTCTTCGCCAGTGCGTGCACTCGTATCATCCAGCGAGTGTAATATGTTTGTTACCTCAGCCTGCAGGCCGTCTCGCTTGACTACTAGTTCCTCGTATCGCTTGGCCTCAGAGCTTCTGAACTCGAATACATAGGAGGTTATCTGGGTTAAAAGCAAAGTAGAGATCAAAAGCAGGTTGGCCATCAAGATATGGAACCAGCGCCATTGCTTGATCGAAAGGAATAGCATTATAGTGAATACTAAACCGTATCCGATGAATATCATCTCTACTGTTGACATGGTTTATCCTGTCCTGGACTCTCTTTCGGAGACTTATCCCGCTTCTATATATAGAAGCGGGGAATCGTGATGCTGTTGTTATACAACGAACATCTGCACTCATCCTCTACTATCGACAATTCAGGGGTCGAGCATTTACCACCTTTTTGATGGTCTTCTCAGTAAATCCGCTAGTTTTTAACTCTATTTTTCGCCCGCCGACACCTCGCCTCAGTCAATCACTGAATTGACACCCCGATCTCGGGCCTTCAAAACTCCACTATTCGATCCTATGGCGATTGATTTGGAAAAGCAAGTTTTTTCATTTTGCACTGTTTTTCAAGCATCTTTCACTGTTCATAGCTCTGATCCTGTCTTTCAGTTTCGCAATGCAACGAATTGAACTTCAATTCCAAGAGAATTTTTCAAGTATTCGCTAACTGCGGGCGATTGGTACCGCATGGCCGTAGAGTCTACTTAGGCAGATCAAACAGCTCAGCTTACCTGTCTTAACAAACAAAGATTCTCCGTCCTGGGCAAAAACCACCTTTTAACGAGCTAAGGCGGTACTGCTCTACCACCCAAGACAAATTTGAATTCCTCAAAAGGCAAGACAAGTGAATTCTTACTCCAGATATCAATCAATTCCGAAGTCATTGACTCTATGCTCTGCTGTTCTGACGCTGTTACTCGTAAATTTAACGGGTTGTAGCCGTTCGTTCTATCGAAAACAAGCTGACCATGAGGCTCTCTTTATTCTCAAAGAAAAAGGGAGTGACGAACGCTGGAATATGAGCAATTTCTCAATCAATATTGATCCAAAAAGCCGGATGTACATGAACTATGATCCGGACAATCCTCCGATGCCACCCGACGACCCGGCTTCTGCGGTCTTCATGGAAGAAGTTGATGGAATGAAAGGCTACGATGATTGGGGGAAAAATGGCGATCTGGAATCATTTGAAAATTCTGAATGGCGCAAACATCTGCCCCTCGCAGAAGATGGAAAATTATATCTAGATAGCAAGAAAGCTTTTGAATTGGCGTTATTACACTCTCCAAGCTATCAGGGTCAGCTGGAGCAAATGTATCTCTCTGCCCTTGATGTTAGCGCGGAGCGATTTGACTTTGATACCCAATTCTATGGTGGCTACGGCGGCGACTATAGATCCCGAGGATCGGCTTTGACGGGAAGTCCGGCAACAGATTTAAGTCTGCAAACTCGCGGCATCAGAATGCGGCAAAAATATGCTTCTGGTGCGACTGCACTAGTCAATTTTGCTAACAGTCTGATGTGGCAATTAAGTGGTTCAGATTCCTTCGGAACGAATACGTTACTCGATGTGAATATCATTCAGCCTTTGCTTCGACAGGGAGGAAAAGATCGGGTTCTGGAAATCTTAACAAGATCGGAGCGTCAGCTCCTTTATCAAGTCAGGAGCTATCAGCGGTATCGCAAAGGATTTTACATGGATATCACCACCGGTCAGGGCGCCGGGGGCATTTCACGTATCGGAGGCCTTTTTGGAGGTTCCGGCCTTTCCGGATTTACGGGCGTAGGAAGCGGAGGTTTTGGGGGTATCGGAGGATTTCGCGGCGGAGGAGGTGGAAGCACATTCGCTGGAGGTTATTTAGGGTTGCTGCAGGCTCAAAAAGGACTCATAAATCAGCGGGCCAACATTGTGGCTCTAAAAGGTTCGCTAAAACTGTTTGAATCTTTCTTCGAGGCCGGATTTGTCGACTTTAACAATGTGCAAACAACAAAAGCACAGTTCTACAGGGAAATAACTCAGCTCATTGATCGAGAATCAAATTATGACGGTCAATTGGATGGCTTTATTAATGAACTGGGGCTTCCTCCAGATATCGAAGTTGTTGTCAATGGAAAAGAATTAGAGCAATTCAATCTCATCGATGAGGAGATGCAGATTCTACAAAATGACATCTTGGACCAGCAAGAAAATGTGGGCGAAATCATTAATAGCTCCCTGCGCGGCGAGCAACCGCAACTTTTAGCTATCGAGTGGGGGCCAGAGCTGGAAAAAGGTCTCAAAAGCTTACATCAAGAAGCCATGTTGGCGAAGCAGTTACTGGATCAGCTTTCAGTGGAAGCATCAGCAGCCCGCGAGGATGTAAAAGAACTCTCAGAAATCGTGCCTGAACGGCAGGCTGCGATAAAAACTCTTCGAGAACAAATTGAGAACAACCCACTCGTACCGGAATCCGCGTTGAACTCAGACCTTCTTGACGGTAGCTATTTGGATCAACTACCAAATTTACTTACCGCCGATCTGGATGATATCGATCAACGACTACAGGAAGAAGAAGGGGAGATCCTTCTTTTCCGCGAAGCTCTCGACGACCTACTAGAAAACGGCTCTGCAATGAATGATGAGCAGCTGTATCAGACTCTCGAAGATAGTGTCATTTCCAAACTTCCGGAATTGCTCATCAAGTTATCCAATGATGCTTTAGAACTTTCTTTAGTACTAACTAGCGCTCGCGCTGAAACAATTACATTAGTTCCTGTGGATTTATCCATCGAAGAGGCTTACAAAATAGCTTCCGAAAAACGGCTGGATTGGATGAACGAACGCGCTCAGGTTATGGATCAATATCGACTGTTGGCATATAACGCTGACGGCCTGGAAAGCGACTTGAGCCTTCAGCTCAGTGGTAGTATTGGAAATACCGGTGACGATCCATTCCGATTCCGTGATACCACCGGAACATTGCGTGCGGGACTGGCATGGGATGCCCCCATTACCCGACTTAGAGAAAGAAACATCTACCGACAAAGCTTATTGGAGTACCAGGGCCGCCTAAGATCGTATTATCGTTATGAAGATCAACAGTATCTGAGTTTTAAAAACTCGTTGAGATCAATTATGCTTCAAAAAATAAACTTTGAGGCCAATCGTAAACAATTACAAGTTGCTACACGTAATGTACTCTATCAACGCACAAAAATTCAGGAGCCGCCCGGGCAACAGGGGAATACACTCTCTCCCGAAACCGCCCAACGCCTCATTGGCTCATTGCAAGGTTTACAAGGTGCTCAGGATGGGTTGTTAGCTGTTTGGGTTGGCTATGAAATTAATCGCAGTCAATTAGATTTAGCATTGGGAACAATGCAGATTGATGAGAATGGAATTTGGATTGATCCGGGCCCCATTGGTACTATTCACGGATATCCAAGCCAAGAAACCAAAGAAAACAAAACCGAGGAAGATGCGATTGAAGAGAGCAAGCCGAAAGATACTGTCAGCGAAGACAGCGAAACATAAACCGACTGTTCTTATCAACGCTTCACCTCGTGACCGAAACTTTATGGTTGTAGCGGGGTTTTGTCCTTATAAACCTTTAGAATTGATATCATAATTAAGAAACTTTGAGCCCTTCACGTTTCCCCACACTACTCTTTACCGATTAAATACCTATGCTTTCAGAAAAACCCTTGCGTCTTCGTGGTAACAGCACAGTATTCACCCTATTCGCCATAATTGTCGTTGGTATGTCAACGCTCGGATGGTACGGCTACAATCTCGTGCAAGACACGATTGATCCTGAGATTGTCTATAACTTCCAATTTAGCGAAGCCGAAGTCGGCCTTTTCAAACATACAATCAACGAGAGCGGGGATATTGAAGCCGCTGAAAATGAAGAAGTTAAATGTGAAGTGCGGTCTGCTGGCGGCGTTGAAATTATCAGCGTAGTTGATGAAGGTGAAGTCGTTAAAAAAGGTGATTTGCTGGTTGAATTGGACACTTCAACCCTTGAAGATCAGAAGCAGGCTCAGCAAATTCTAGTGAACCGTGCTCTTTCCACAAAGACTTCGGCTGATGCTGCTGTGCGTCAAGCAGAAATTACAAAGCAAGAATATTTGGAGGGAACTTTCGTTCAAAATGAAGCGACCATTGAAGCCAACATCTTGATTGCCAAGCAAAATCTGGCTGCCTATCAGGACAAGGCGTCTTTTAGTGAACGGCTTGCAGCGAAAGGTTTTGTAACACAGCAGCAATTAGCATCCGATCGCTTCGCTGTTAAACGTACGGAGTTGGAACTGGCATTAACAGAAACCGAATTGAAAACATTGCGCGAGATCACTCGTGAAAAAATGCTTGTTGGCTATGATGCCGACATTGAAACGCGAAGGGCCGCATTAGAAGCTGAAAATAAAAACTATGACGAAGAGCTGAAAAAACTGGAAGAAATTAACGACATGATCAGCAAATGCACCATCTTCGCACCTCAAGACGGCACTGTTGTGCATGCTAACTACGGAGACGAAAGAGGCCAGCAGTTTACCGTCGAGCCTGGAGCCAGTGTTCGCGAAAGGCAGACGATTATTTATCTTCCGGATCTCGAGAGACTTCAGGTTAAAACCCCAATTGCGGAAGGAAAAATTGCGAGTGTCCGTGAAGGTCTACCTGTAAAGATTCGTGTGGGTGCTTTAGAAGACCGCGTGTTTACCGGCAAAGTCATCTCTATCAATCGGTATGCTGAGCGTCAGCACTGGAGTCAAAAAGTTAAGCGATTTGCCACCTTCATCGAAATTGAAGGGGATTCTGAAGGCGCTCGGGTTGGCCTTTCAGCGGATGTTGAAATTACGGTGAATCAGCAGCCGGATCGATTACAAATCCCCGTGCAGTGCTTACACGAAGACAGTGACCAAAGATATGTTTTGGTCCGGGTGCCATATGATGCCAATAACTTTTTACACAGCGAAGACCTTGGAAAAAAACATGGAGACGAGGAAAGTGCATTCTCGATTGAAGCTCGAATGATTGAATACGAAGCAAGTAATGACAAGATGCTCGTACTTCAAGATGCCAGCCAAATCAAACGTGGGGATCAGGTCGTTCAGAACCCAAGAGAGTATCCTGATTTTTTGAGAAATCTCGTATCAAATCATCGTGCTCGCATTGCCATGGAAAGCTTCTCGCCCGCCGGGGAACAAAACGGAGAACTTACTCAGGACGATGTTAAAAAAATGAATAAACTCCTAGGCTATGAAGGCATTTCTAATTTCAGCTCGGTTGATCAAGATGGAAATGAAACCATTTCAACCACGGAACTAACAGCCTTTATCACCAAAACTCAGGATATCCTGATTCCGCTTGAAGATACTGAGGAAATTACTTCTACAGCAGACCAAGCAGCACAGCCGGAACAATCCGAGGAAGAAAAAGACGCCGCTTATGCGAAACAAGCTGAAGAACGAGTAACAGAAACAATGGCTAAATTTGACAAAAATAGTGACGATACTCTCGATGCAGAAGAACTGACTGCTGCCGGTCCAGTTGGTGGCTTCTTGAAGCGAGCGGATAAAAACAACGACGGTAAAGTCACCAAAAAAGAAATGGTCGCTGGAACCGTTGAGATGCTTAAGGCGGCTGCGACCGGCGGTGCTGGTGGCCCACCTAGCGGTGGAAAGCCTGGTGGTCAACCCGCCAAAGGAGGAAGATAGGTGCCTGAAACCGCTCTCTCTGTAAAAGATCTAACCAAAGATTACATTACCAAGTCTGAAACTGTTCATGCACTGCGAGGCGTGTCTTTCGAGGTTCCGGAAGGCGACTATGTGGCGATCATGGGGCCTTCAGGATCCGGTAAGAGTACGCTGCTTAATCTTATTGGCTGTTTAGATAAGCCAACGACGGGTGATCTGTTGCTGGGCAACGACAACATCTTTTACATGAACGACAATCAATTGTCAGATATTCGTGCCAGCCGCATTGGGTTCATCTTCCAAAGCTACAATTTAATTGCCCAACTAAGCGTCGTCGAAAACATCCAAGTCCCTCTCTACTATCAGGGTAAATTAACTCGTCAGACCTATAGAAGGTGTGTTGAATTAGCTGGCCTTGTTGGTCTGGGCGACCGCCTCGATCACCGCCCAACCCAACTTTCCGGGGGTCAACAACAGCGCGTGGCTATTGCGCGTAGTCTTGTCAATGATCCGTATTATATTTTGGCCGACGAATCTACTGGTAACCTCGATACCAAAACGACGGAAGAAATTCTAACGCTTTACGAGCGCCTCAATGACGAAGGTAAAACAATCATCATGGTGACGCATGAAGATGATGTTGCAATGCGAACGAAGCGGGTCATTCGTCTTCGAGACGGTATGATTGTTTCTGACGAAGTCAATCATGACCGTCTTCGATTCACGGATAAAGAGACCGGTGAAATCATTCCGGAAAACAGTTGGGAAATTTTGGAACTCAATAATCAGGGCATTTCTTCGTTGCAGTTGCCGGACCCTGAGCGGCATGGCGAAAGCAATGAGTTTGACGAAGACGAAGAAACCTTGGTTCTGGGAGAATAGCCTTGATGTCCTATCTAAAAGGCTGGCTACTTACAATTCAACTAAGTATTAAATGCCTGCTACTGCATCCCATGCGTTCATTTCTGACCGTATTAGGAATCCAAATCGGTGTTGCAGCTGTCATCTGCTTACTTGCCCTGGGTGAAGGTATCAGTCAGGAAGCACAGAAACAGATCGCGGAATTGGGAGCGCGGAATATTATTGTTCGCTCTATCAAACCCCAAAAAATTGATGGTATTCTTGCGGAATATGGACTCACGCATACCGAATTCGAACTCATCAAAGAAACCATTCCGCAGATTGACAGTGCTGTTCCCATTCGGGAGATCGCTTTTGGCTTTAGTTATGATGCCGTCGACGTTGATGGGCGGATCGTAGGTTCGACGCCAACGTATTACGAGACGACCAATCTGGAAATTGATCGAGGGCGTTTCATTTCTGGCAGTGATGTGGCGAAACATCGCGACTATTGTGTTGTCTCCCATGATGTTGCCAAAAAACTATTTCCCTATCAGGACCCTCTTGGGAAATCGATTCGTTTGAAAGACCGACCTGATCTATTTGAAGTCATCGGGGTGTTAAAGCAACGAGGCACTTCGGCTGGCATTGGCGGCTCTTTAGCGGCTGAGGATTTTACCAAAGATGTCTACATTCCCTTCACAACTTTTAACACTCGAATGGGAAAAGAAATTTTTCGCTCTGTTGGAGGTTCCTTCGGTGGAGAAAAGGTTGAGCTTCATCAAGCCACTTTTAAAGTCTCTCACATTGATGACGTGATGCCCGCTTTTGAGTTAATCAAGGATTCACTGCGTCATCACGACGAAGAGCAAGACATTAGTATTGTGGTGCCGCTGGAATTACTTGAGCAGGCAAAAAATATGCGGATCATGCTAATGGTCGTCATGGCTATGATTGCTGGTGTCTCGCTTTTTGTCGGAGGGATTGGGATTATGAATATCATGCTGGCAACGGTAACAGAACGAACTCGTGAGATCGGGGTTCGTCGTGCTCTGGGTGCAAGACAGTCTGCGATCATCAGACAATTCCTTGTGGAAACCATTACACTATCGGTTGTGGGGGGCTTACTAGGAATTGTGATTGGTTTCATTACCCCCAATCTGATTCTTGGCATTATGCAGGTATGTAGTAATTTGTTCCCGGAACAAATGGCTGCCCTGCCACCCCATATCATGAATGCAAAGCCACAAATTGTGGAGGCCTCCGTTCCCATCTCGTTTGGAGTGGCTGTCTTTGTTGGAACGATCTTTGGTGTTTACCCTGCCCTGCGAGCAGCGAAGATGGACCCGATCGAAGCGTTACGTCACGAGTAAGCTACTGGCTTAGCACCGCGACTAATTTCTCCATCTGATCCACCGTATGTGCACTGCTAAGGCTGATACGTAACAGGCTTTCACCTTCTGGTACCGTAGGAGGGCGAATTGCAGGGATGTAAAAGCCTGCATTTAATAGTGCCTGAGATTTGGCAACTGTCGCTTCAGGCGTTCCAATGAGAACCGGTACAATCTGAGTAAATTTTTTTTGTGAAATCAGGCCGGCGGTTACCAAGCGACTCGTAATGTAATCAACATTATCAAAGAGCTGTTTCCTTCGTTGCGATTCTGACTGAAGAAGATCGATCGCCCGAATTCCAGCTAGAGCACATGCAGCTGGCATCGCAGTGGAGTAGATATACGTGCGAGCTTTATTCACCAAAAGATCAATGAGGCTGCGCTGTCCGGAAACAAAACCTCCCATCGAGCCTAAAGCCTTGCTTAACGTTCCAACAGAAATATGAATTCCCTCTTCACAGCCGAGCTCCTGAGCCATCCCGCGACCGGTCGCTCCGTAAACTCCTGTAGCATGTGCTTCATCAACCATCAACATCGCATCATACTGCCGAGCGACCTCCGCTATTAGACTGAGTGGGGCAATATCACCATCCATGCTGAACAGAGCATCCGTAACTATAAGTTTCCGGCGATAATCCGTTGCTTGTTTACATAGCTCGACCAAATGATCTACGTCATTATGCCGATAAATCTCTACTTTCGCTTTGGATAG
>MDSW01101533.1_pt1 | contig 12021 bp, 12 predicted proteins | sample 811171 | NCBI WGS metagenome assembly MDSW01 (sample SAMN05326641, study PRJNA326480) | marine metagenome | isolation source: seawater | place: Atlantic Ocean: North West | collected 2012
GATAAAATCAATTATGATGGACTTTCAGGTTTGTCTAATGAGGTAAAAGCTAAATTTAAGGAAATAAAGCCAAAAACGATGGGTCAAGCTTTAAGAATAGATGGAATAACTCCAGCAGCTGTATATATTTTGTTGTCACATGTCAAAAGAAAGTCTATTAAGCATATAGCTTAATGGAACAACAAATTTTAAAAAAATACTCATTATTGGATCAATTAAATGTTCCACGTGAAACATATCTTGATTTTGAGCATTTTATACAAATGATCAATGATAAGAATAAGGAAATCAATATAATTAGTAGAAAAAACACTAAAAAAGAAGAAATTAGAGAGCGTCACATAATAGATTCAGCGCAAATTATTGATTTTATTGATTTAAATAGTAATACAACTACAGATTTAGGCTCTGGTGGCGGGATGCCGGGGATAGTAATTGCTATACTAATGAAAAATTTGAAAAAAGAAATGAAATTTAATTTATATGAAAAAAGTTATCATAAGAGTTTATTTTTAAAAGATGTTTCAAGAAAACTAAGTTTAGATACAGAAATTATTCAGAGGGATATTTTTTTAATAAAAAAATTAAAATCTGGAACCATAATGGCAAGAGCATTTAAACCATTACCCGTTGTTTTAGATTTAGTTCATAAAAATTTTATTAGTTATAAAAATTTAATTTTATTCATGGGGAAAAATGGAAAACAAATCCTAAAGGACACTTTAAAGGATTGGGATTTTGAGTATAAAGAAAGAAAGAGCTTAACAAGTGAAGATTCTTTTTTATTAAATATTAAAAATATTGAAAAAAAAAATTAATTTGAAATGCAAATTATTTCTGTAATAAATCAAAAGGGTGGAGTAGGAAAAACCACAACAGTAATTAATCTTGCTGCAGGATTATCACAACAAGAAAAAAAAATTTTAGTAATTGATTTAGATCCTCAGGGAAATGCGACAACAGGATTGGGTTTGTCAAATCTAGAAAACTCCAGTGAAACTATTTATGGAGTATTGAATGGAACTAAATCAATTTATCAAGTAGTTAAAAAAACTAAGTTTAAAAATTTGGATATTGTAACCTCAAATGTAGATTTATCTGGACTAGAGGTAGAAACTGCTGGAGATAGCAAAAGAGCTTTTATTTTAAACGATAAATTAGGGGCTTATTTACACGATTCTAGAGCAAATTATGATTATATCCTTATAGATTGTCCGCCTTCATTAAGTTTACTTACAGTTATGGCATTAGTGGCCTCTAATTCACTTTTAGTTCCGCTGCAGACAGAATTTTTCGCGCTTGAAGGTTTAACACAGCTGATGAAGACTATCGAAAGAGTAAAAGTAAGTTTAAATAGAGAATTAAAAATTAGAGGAATACTTTTAACAATGTATGACAAAAGAAACAAGCTTTCATCACAAGTTGAGAAAGAAGCTAGAGATTATTTTAAACACCAAGTTTACTCAACAGTAATACCGAGAAACGTAAGGTTATCCGAAGCGCCTTCGCACGGTATGCCAGTATTGATTTATGATAAAAATTGCCCAGGGAGTAAATCATATTTTAGTTTTACAGATGAATTTATAAACCAGGAGAATTCTATAGAAAGTGCAGCATAATGGATCCATTTAAAATAAAAAAAGGGCTTGGTAGAGGATTGTCCTCACTGATTGGTGATAGTAAAGTTGAAGTAAATATAAATAAAATATCCGTTAGTGATTTAATTAGAAATAAATTTCAACCAAGAAGAAATTTTTCAGAAGCTAATTTAAATGATTTAATTAGCTCAATTAAAGAACGAGGAATCATACAACCAATTGTAGTTAGAGAATCTGAAGAAGAAAAATCAAAGTATGAAATAATTGCTGGAGAAAGAAGATGGTTGGCGGCGCAAAAAGCCGGACTACATGAGGTGCCGGTTGTTGTAACAGAAGCTGATGACTTAAAATCACTTGAATTTGCAATTGTTGAAAATGTACAAAGGCATGACCTTAATGCAGTTGAAGAAGCGCAAGGCTACCAAAGGTTAATTGATGATTTTTCTTATGACCAAGAAAAAGTAGCAAAATTTATTGGGAAGAGCAGAAGCCATATAGCAAATTGTTTAAGACTATTAAGTTTACCAAAAGAAATATTAGAATTAATTGAAACTGGGCAATTGTCCCAAGGTCATGCAAAAACATTAGTTGGTTTAGATAATGCTTATTTTTTAGCAAAAAAGATTATCGAAAAGAAATTATCGGTAAGGCAATCAGAAAATTTAGTAAAAATTTTTAAAACAAAAAAAATACCAAAAAAAATAATTATTGATCCAAATTTAAAAGAATTAGAAAAATCTATTTCCGATAAAATTGGTCTTAATATTTTCATAAAAAATAATAAAAAAAATAAAGGATCGATAACCTTTGAGTATAAGGATCTTGATCAATTAAATAGAATATTAGAGGTAATAAAACTTAATTATTAATTCTTGCCTGAGCAAGTAAAAAATCAGATAATATATTTAAAGAATTAGAAGAGTTTTTTTTAACCAAAAATTCTATATCATTTATTTTAAAGATCATTTTTTTTATATTTAATAAGGAACGTTGGCTTATTTGTTTTTTTACAATATCTTTATCTTTCCAAAAAATTGGGGGTTTAAAATTTTTAATAATATTATCAATATTTTGATTCTTTTCGATTTCTTCAAGTATCCTCATAAGCCTTTTTGCTTTAATTAAAAGTGTTCTTATTATTAAAATGCAGTCTTCAGGTGAAAAATTATTTTCATTCAATATATGAGCTGTTTTTTTTGTATTTTTTGCAAGACAATTATCTGTCAGTTCAGAAACTTCATAATTTTCTGATAGATTTGAAAGCTTTAATATATCATTAGTATTTATTTTTTTTCCAGATGTAGCGTATTGTTCAATTTTTTCTAATTCACTGTTAAGACTACTTCTGCTTCCTCTTGATCTTTCAACAATTAAATTAATATTTATTTGTGAAATAGATATATTTTTCTCCCTAAAAAAATTAATGGCAATATTATTTAAAGTTTGTGCATTATCTGCATAAAAAGCAATACAAACAGTGTTTTTTTCTTTTTCAAAAAAGCTTCTTAATTTAGATTTTTTTTCAAGAATATCTGCTAATAATATAATTTTTATATCTTTTACATCTTTAAAAATAATTTCTTCTATAATGCTTTTAATTTTATCAGTTGATCTAGAAATAATTATTAGTTTTTTATTTTCAAATAGGGAATTTGTTAAAATATTATTGTAAAAATTATCTTTATTTTCTAATATTTCTTTTTCATCATATTTAAATATTTGTTTTGGATAATTTATTTCAAATTTTTTTTTTATAATTTCATTTTTAAATCCTTCATTTTCGCCATATAAAAGATAAAAATTATAATTATTTAAATTAACTTTGTTTATTTCAAAGGTTTTATAAATCATTGTAAAGAATATAGATGTAATATTATATCTTTTGAAATCTCAGAAGTTAGATTTTTTTGTATATCTTTTTCATACTCGTTTAGGTTAAATTTATTTATTTGATTATTATATTCAAAACTTTCTTTGAATATTAATTCATCTTTTTTTATATTATTTTCAAATATTTTTACTAAAATAATAATTTCCATGTAAAAAACTTCTGTATTACCTTGTTTATTTTTAGAACTTACTGATTTTATAATTTGACTATTAATCTTTAAATCAAATTTTTTTGAAGCATTTTCGTTATTTAAATGATTTTTAAAATTATTTTTTAAATGTCTGTTAATTTTATTAGTCCCTGAGAACTCAATTTGATTAATCGAAAAATTATAATTTTTATTACTATTTTTTTGAGAATATATTGGTTGGAAACCGCAACCTAATAATAAAAGAAAACTTATAAGAGTAATAATTTTTTTTAGATTTATCATTTAACAATTAAGTTTATTAGTTTATTTTTAACATATATACTTCTAATAATTTCTTTATTTTCAATAAATTTTTTAATCTTTTTATCTTCTTTTATCATTTTCATTAGTGTTTTTTCATCGGTTTGTTTATCACAAGTAATTATTGATCTTTTTTTACCATTTATTTGTATTACAATATTATTTTCATCATCGGTCAAATATTTTGGATCTGCTTTTGGCCATTCGTTTTTAATTTCTACTTTTAAATCTTCCAAACATTCAGATGTAAAATGAGGTATTATTGGTTTCATTAAGAGTAAAATTTTTTTATAATTTTCCAATAAATCTTTTTGGTCCAATGGATTTTCAATTTCTTTAATAAGAAAATTGTACGTTTCATAAAGATTGGCAATTATTCCATTGTAGTGAAATTTTTCTAAATTATTTGTAACTTTTTCAATTAATTGATTTGTAAATTTTGATATATTTTTTATTCTTTTTTCTTCAATATTTTTATTAATGTTAGCTTTAATTTTTTGATGTAATAACCATAATTTCTGCAAGAATTTGTAAGATGCATTCATTCCTTGTTCAGACCATTGTACATCTTTTTCGGGCGGACTATCAGAAAGTATAAATAATCTTACAGAGTCTGCTCCATAGTTCTCTATAATATTTGCTGGATCAATCGTATTTTTTTTTGATTTTGACATTGACTCTGAAGGACCTACTTTTACTGTTTCAGAAGGTTTTTTTTTATTATAAAATTTTTTTCCATCTTTTGAAAAAATTTCGTCTGGGCTTAGCCAATTATTATTTTGGTCTTTGTATGTTTCATGGCATACCATACCTTGTGTAAATAGGCCTTCAAATGGTTCAGTTAATTGAAATTCTTTATTTTCATAGTTTATGGCTTGCATAAAAAACCTTGAATAGAGCAAATGTAAAATTGCATGTTCAACACCTCCAATATATTGGTCAACTGGCATCCAATATTTAATTTCATCTAAGTTAAATCCTTCAGTTTTATTTTTTGGTGAGCAAAATCTTAAAAAATACCATGAAGAGTCTACAAAAGTATCTAGCGTGTCTGTTTCTCTTATATATTTTTTTCCATTTATAATAATGTTTTTCCAATTTTCTGCATGATCTAATGGATTTCCATTGGTATTTAAATTTATTTTTTCTGGAAGTTCGACTGGTAAATTTTCTAATGGTATTTTTTTTATTTGATTATTTTCATCATAAGCAATAGGGATAGGGCAGCCCCAATATCTTTGCCGTGATACTCCCCAATCTTTTAATCTAAAATTAATTTTTTTTTTACCAATATTATTTTTCTCTAAATACTCAATAGTTTTAATTATTGACTCTTCAGGTGCCTTAAGATCATTAAGGAAATTTGAATTAATTATTTTTCCTGGACCTGTATACGCTTGTTTATTAAAATCTATTTTTATATTTTTTTCATTTGGTTCGACTACTTGCTTTACTTCTAAATTATATTTTATTGCAAAATCCAAGTCTCTTTGGTCGTGAGCGGGGCAACCAAAAACTGCACCAAAACCATAATCCATTAGAACGAAATTAGCAAAATATACCGGTACTGTTTTATTATGGTCTAAAGGGTTAATTGCTTTAAGATCTGTTTTAAAACCTATTTTTTCAGCTTGAGCAATTGCTTCTTCAGTAGTCCCAGTTTTTGAGCATTCTTCTTTAAATTTTAAGAAATTGTTATCTTTTTCATAAAATTTTGATAATGGATGGTCAACTGAAATTGCTAAAAAAGACATTCCAAAAAGTGTATCTGGTCTTGTGGTAAAACATTTAATTGAATTAAGTTTGTTATTTTTTTCTATTTTAAAATCGATTTCACATCCAAAAGATTTACCAATCCAATTTTTTTGCATTATTTTTACTTTGTTTGGCCATTTTTCTAGTTTATCAAGACCCCTTAGTAATTCGTCAGAAAATTTTGATATATTAAAAAACCACTGATTAAGTTTTTTTCTTTCGACTAAAGCTCCAGACCTCCAACCTTTACCATCGATAACTTGTTCATTCGCTAGTACACTTTTTTCAATTGGATCCCAATTCACATAGCTTTCTTTTCGGTATACTAATTTTTTTTCATATAAATCTAAAAAAAATTTTTGTTGGTGTTTATAATATTCTTTAGAACACGTTGAAATTTCTCTATCCCAATCTATAGAAAGTCCTAGTTCTTTTAATTGATTTTTCATTATTAAAATATTTTTTTCAGTCCAATCTTTGGGATTTAAATTATTTTCTTTTGCTGCATTTTCTGCCGGTAAACCAAATGAATCCCAGCCCATAGGGTGTAAAACATTAAATCCTTGCATTGATTTATAACGTGCTAATACATCTCCGATGGTATAATTTCTTACATGACCCATATGAATTTTTCCTGATGGATAAGGAAACATCTCTAAGCAATAAAATTTTTTTTTACTTTTATCTATTTTGGTTTTAAAGATATTTTTTTCTTCCCAAATTTTTTGCCATTTTTTTTCGCTAATTTTAAAATTATATCTTTCCATTTTTTTTAATTTTTATTTTGGATTGGAATATTAATAATAATTTAAATAATTAATCTTTTCCTGTGGGACGTCCCAAACCAAATGGAGAATATTTTGGATTTTTTTCAGTTTCGTTTTCCTTCATCATTGCAGCTTTTTTTAAGATTGCTAATTTTATTTCTTGACTTAGTGTTGATTCAATTTTTTTAATTTGACAATCATCAATTGTTTTACATTTTTTTTTATGAATTATAACTTTAATTCCATCTGCTCTAATTTCGTTTGTTAAGAATCTAATAGTAATTTTTAAAGGATCTTGTTTATTATTTTCTTTAAACCAATCCGTTACTATTATTCCTCCTGAATAATCAACATTATGTAAAGTTGTAAAATCTAATAATTCTAATGAAGCACGCCACATTTCATTTGATGAAGCGAATTGGAAGTTTCCACCTTTTCCCCTATTATTAATTGCACCCATTGCTGAAAAACCTCTTCCTTCTTGGATGTTTTTCGCTCTTTTTTCAGCTGCATTTCCAGGTGTTTTTCTAAGATCTACGTTTTTTGGCTTTAATGGTCCGCAAGACGTTAAAAAGGATATAATACTGATTAAAAAAAGGGCGTATAAAGCTTTAGATATATTTTTTTGTAAGATTTTCATAATTGAATTAGAGTTTTCAATATCACATATATATTATGTTTAAAAAGCATATATTTAGCTAAAATATTAATATTTGAGTGATATTTTTGCAACAGATTTTAAAAATATTAGCTATTTCATAGATATTGCTCATAAGTTGCTCCCATTATGATAAATGTAGCATGCTTATAATTTTTTTATAAGCTTTAATTATAATTAAATTAAATAAATAGGAGAAAATATGAAAAACTGGAAAAAAGCGGGTTTAACTGCTCTTGCTAGTTCTCTTGTTGCGACTTCGGCTTTTGCTGGTGCTGTTTCTGTAAGCGGTACTGCAGGTCTTACTTACACTGGTAATACTGGTGCTCAAGACGGTGAGACAGGTCAAAAAGGACAAGATGGTAGCAGATGGGGTTTAAACAAAAGCTTATCTTTTAGTGGTTCAGGAGAGATGGACAACGGTTGGACTGTTTCTATTTCACAAACTTTAAAAGATGGAAGTTCTACTGGTCTTGGCATGACTCTTGATATGGGCGAAATGGGTTCTTTGAACTATGAAGCTGATACAGGTGCTAGAGGAATCGGTAAAATTGACGACATGATGCCAACAGCAAACGAAGAAGTTTGGGATGGTATTGATGTAAACGGTGCTACAGCAGGTGGCGGAGTTTCAGGTAAAGTTAGTGGTGGCGGAAGTGGTTTCCACTATGCTAAATCTGTAGACATGGTTGACATCGGTTTCGGTTACACACCAAAAGGCGGATCAACTTCTGCTAATGGTGGTGTAAGTGGTGCTGGTGGAAAATCTTCTTCAGTATCTGGTACTATAGCAATTAAAGCTACTGATGGTTTAACTTTGGGTCTAGGTATTGGTACTGTGGGTAACACAACTACTCCAGGTCAAACTGATGATCACCAAACTTGGTACATAACTTATGTTTATGGACCAGTTACTTTTGGTGTTCAACAAAGTGAAATCGAAACTTATGGTTCTTCAACTTCAAATGATGAATCAATGGGTTGGTCAGTTCTTTACGCAGTAAATGATGAAATGTCTATCTCTTACGGAAGTAGAGAAAACGAAGACGATCAAACAACTGTGGATGAAGAAATCACTGGTTGGTCTGCATCTTATACTATGGGAAGCATGAGTTTTGTTGCTCATAGAAATAAAGGATCAAACGTAGGAAACGCTTCTAACAATGAATCAGAACACACTGAAGTTGGTGTGACATTTGCATTCTAATTAGTTAGTTTCATTAAAAATTTAAAAGGCCCTGTATTTTTACAGGGCCTTTTTTTTTATATGTTGTCTACTTCCTTTAACAAAGGTAAGTATTCATAATATTTTTCGTATGATTTTAAAGATGTCTTGTAAATAGGTTTTCTCGCCTGTGTAATACTAATTGTTTTAATTGTAGCAGCTTTTTCATTAAATTTTAAACAATCTTTTTCCCAGCTTAATTCACAAAAATTTATAAGTTTTTTAATTTCCTCTTCTTGGTTTTCAATTAATTTTTGATAATTAAGATTATAAATAAAATTAGGAATTTTTTCTTCCCAAAATTTCATTAAATCTAGATAAATTTTTATATATTGAAGCAGATCACTTTCTCTATTGCTCCATACTATAGAATTAATTTCAAATGCATTTTTATAAATTGAAAGAGCTGTTTCTTTTAAATTTCTATTACAGTGTATAATTTTTGCTTCAGGGAATAAAATTTTGATGAAACCTAGCCATTGAAAATTTAGTGGGTTTTTATCTAAAATGATAGATTTACTAGTATTAAGATAACTAATTTTTGAAAAATAATTTTCTATTATTAAATTAATGTTATTTTTATGGATTTCAGAATAATCTTCAAAAATTTTAGTAAAATCTTTATTATAAATATTTTTTTTCATAAATTGATCGAATATTACTACTTCTCCCGCTCCATAAACTTTGGAATGTGATGCAATTATTTGGTGAGTTAAAGTCGTTCCTGATCTGGGCAAGCCAACTATAAAAATTAACTTTTTATTATTATTTTTAAATACTGGATAATTTTTAAAATTTATCTTGTGAAATATATCTTTTATTTTATCAAATAATTTAATTTCTTCTTTAACAGAATAATTTTTATGTATTTTACTTTGTATATCTTTAGCTTTTTTAAAATATTCAAATGATTTTTTATAATTACTCTGATCCTCATATGTTTTTGCAATCGCAAAGCACAATGTTGCTTTATCAGTCATGTTTAATAATTCATTATTCAAAGAAGTAAGCATTTTTTTTTGATGGGAATGATCTTTAGTATATTTAATTGTATTACTTAATAATTTATGAATTAATGCATCATCCGGGTGATCCTCTAATGCTTGCTCTAAAATTTTTTTAGATTTTTCAAAATTTCCGACTATTTGCTGAATGCCAGCTAAATTTATTAATAAGATTTTTTCTTTTTTATTTTGCTTATAAGCTTTTTCATATAATTCAATTGCTTCATAAAAATCATTTGTATCTCTTTTTAAATTTCCATAATTTACTAAAGCATTTAAATTATTTGGATTAATTGACAATACGTGTGTAAATATTTTTTTTGAATTTTCAAAATCAAATGTAGATCTATATGTTGCTCCTAGATTTATTAGCAAGTTTTCATCGTTAGGAATTATTTTAAGTCCATCTTTTAATATATTAATTGCTAAATTTAATTTTCCTAAATTTCTATATGATATTCCCATTAAGTTATAGAAAACAGTTTGATTAGGGTGTTTTTTTAAAATTTTTTCAGATTTTCTTATAACTAAATCATATTTCTTATTTTCAAATAATTTTTTAATCTTTCCGTATTCTGATTTTAGATGTTCAATATTTGTAAGATTTTTCATTTAATACTTAATATACTTTAAATTATTTTTAAATAAAGAAACCGATGCAAATCCATGAATATTTAATAATTTAATTTTATTTAAATTACTATTATTTATTCCGCCTAAACATATAATCTTTTTGTTAGTATATTTTTTTAATAAGTTAAATTTATTGATTCCTAAAAATTTATTATGTTTTTTTGTTATAAAAATTGGAGATAAAAATATACAGTTTACACCTTGTGTTTCTTTTGTTTTTATTTCTGTAACATTATGAGCTGATCCTAAAATTATAAAATTTTTTTTTTTAGGATATAAATTTATTTTTAAATCTTTATTAAAAGCAGGCAAGTAAACCCCATCTAAGTTAAATTTTATCGCTAATTTTATGTTATTAGCTAAATAAAATTTATTTTTGTTGTCCCTACAAAGTTTTTTTATTTTTTTAATTTCTTCTTTATTAATTTTTTTATTATAATTTCTATAAATTATTCCGATATCTTTGCTTAATCTTTTGATATAATTTTTATTATATTTATTAATAAAACAAAAAATTTTTGGAAAGTGATTATGCATAATGTAAAAGATAATTTATTATCTATAGAAAGTGAAATAAACATAAAAATTAATAAATTAAAATTTAGAAATTATAATCCTAAAATTATTGCAGTAAGCAAAACTTTTTCAATGAAAGAAATTTTGCCACTTATTAATCATGGGCATATTCATTTTGGAGAAAATAAGGTTCAAGAAGCAATTGAAAAGTGGTCAAATATTAAAAATGATTTTCATCACATAAAACTCCACATGATTGGTAAGCTTCAAACTAATAAAGTTAAGTATGTTGTTCCTTTATTTGATTATATTCATTCACTAGATAACATAAAATTAGCTGAAAAGATTGCGAATGAGGAAATAAAAAATAAAAAAAAATTAAATATATTTATTCAGATTAATGTTGGAAATGAAGATCAAAAAAATGGCATCTCGGTAGATGCTTTAGATGATTTTTATAAAAAGTGTACTGATGAACTTGGTTTAAAAATTGTTGGGTTAATGTGTTTACCTCCTAACAATAAAGATTCTTCAATTTATTTTTCTCTAATGCAAAAATTGGTTAAAAAATTTAGTCTAAAAGAATCTAGTATGGGTATGTCTAATGATTATTTGGATGCTATTAATTTTAAAGCAACGTATTTAAGAATTGGTTCTAAAATTTTCGGTTTAAGGAATTAACAAATTTTAATTTTTGTTTTGTTATTAATTAATTTTAATAAAACTAAGAAATCTTTTTTTTTAATAGCAATACATCCAGCTGTAGGTTTATAATTTTTTGTGAGATGTAAAAATATTGCACTACCTTTATAAGGTATTATTTTTTTAGTATTATATTTAATAACCAATAAATAATCATATTTATAATCATTTCTATATAATTTTTCGTGTCCAATAAAATTTTTATTGATAATTTCTTTGTTATACAATTTATGATTAGGCTGGTTACACCAACCTAAATTATTTTTTATTATTTTTGTTTTTAAATTTGTTATAGGTTTTGTTACTCTATCTTTTCTGTAATATACAGTGCCTAAGCCAAAAGTGCCTTTAGGTGTAGATTTATCACCTTCTACTTTATTTTTACTAATTCCATTTTTTCCTATGCAACATCGGAACTTAAAATCATCAAAAAGTAATGAGTCTTTATTTTTTAACAGTATTAGCATAAATTATAATTTTATGATTAAACAAAATATCAACATAATTAATCTTACAACATTATATAATATTTTAAATGAAATGATTGATCATTTATCATTTAAAGTTTTAAATTTTAATAACTTGGATGATTTTTTTAAACATTTTAATAAAAATAAAATTGATTATAAAAACCTTATAATTTTAACCAATATATCTCATAGAGAATTATTATTAAATAAAAAAGAATTTACTAAAGAAAATATTTTTTTTCTAAGTAAAAAAAAAAATAATTATGAAATTATTAATGAACATAATTCTTTAGAGTACCCTTTGGAAATAGCAAATTTAGTTGAGAGAATTAATGTTTTATTAATAAAACA
>MDSW01134683.1_pt1 | contig 12021 bp, 14 predicted proteins | sample 811171 | NCBI WGS metagenome assembly MDSW01 (sample SAMN05326641, study PRJNA326480) | marine metagenome | isolation source: seawater | place: Atlantic Ocean: North West | collected 2012
AGCAGATATTGCAGTAGCTAATACATATTATTTAGCTTTGATGTTATCTGGAAAAAAAGGTCCTGAACAACAAGCAGCTGCAAAAAAAGTTAAACCTTTCTTTCCAAACCAAAATGATAGAGGAACGCACATGAATATAAGCGGAGCGGGACTTTTAAAGTATGCTCCAAACAAAGCAAACGCAGTTAAATTGGTAGAGTTTTTATTAAGTACTGAAGCTCAAGAGCATATAGTAAATAATACATTCGAATACCCAATGATTGCAGGTGTTTCACCTCATCCATTAGTAGTTTCTATGGGATTAGATTTTAAACAAGATTTAAAAACTAAAGTTTCCTCTTATGGAGCAAAACAAGCTGATGCATTGCAAGTAATGACAGAAGCAGGTTGGCAATAAAGCATTACCCTTGTTAACATGAGGCGCACAAACAAAAGAGAATTAAATTTAAATCAGTCCTCCCCTAAGGAAATTGATTTAAACAAATCTTCTACTGGATGTGCGCCTTGTTTAAATGAAGCAAAAAAAATTGATAGACAAGTTAACAAAAGATCATTAAATGAAATTAAAATAGATGAAATAAAGAAAATTGTCAGATCAATTTTTAGAGCTTCAGATAATGCAATTAAAAAAAATTAATTTTTGGTACATAAATTCACTTTTTATTTCAATAGTAGTAGCTTTACCTATAATCACAGTTTTTTTCGGTTTTTTTGAAGCAACCACAGATTATTTTACTCTTTTAAAGAATACTTTTTTATTAAAGTATATTTCTAATTCTATTTTGTTATTAGCTGGAGTTTTATTTTTAACATTTTTATTTGGTATTATAGCTGCTTATTGTGTTTCATTTTATAATTTTCCTGGAGTGAATTTTTTTAAATGGGGTTTGATTTTATCATTTGCTGTCCCTGCTTATATTTATGCTTACTCACTAACGGCATTTTTTGAAAATTACGGTACAGCCTTTTCTATTCTTACTTATATATTTGGACCGTACGAATATAATGCTAATATTCCAAAATTTGATGGTTTAATTGGATCGATTTTATCGATCTCTTTTTCATTGTTTGGTTATGTATATGTTTTAACAAGAGCTTCATTTTATTATCAATCACAAAATTTAATAGACGTAGGAAAAAACCTTGGATTATCATCAAAAAAAACATTTTTAAAAATTATCCTTCCATCCGCAAGACCTGCAATTGTTGCGGGTTTATCATTAGTTGCAATGGAAACATTATCTGACTTTGGAACTGTTTCTTTTTTCAGCATATCTACGCTTACAACAGCAATATATAATTCGTGGATTGCTTTTGATGATTTGGCTTCAGCAAATCAATTATCATTTATATTATTATTATTTATTTTATTTTTATTTTTTATTGAAAATTTCTCAAGAAAAAGAGCTAAATATCACTCACCTTCAAGAGGTGCTTTTGTAAAAAGATCCAAAATCCAACTCAAGGGCGCAAAATCTTTTTATGCATTTTTTTTCTGTGGTGCATTATTTTTCTGTAGTTTTCTTTTTCCTGTTATTCAAATGATATATTGGACATTAAAATTTCCTAAATATTTACAAGATTTAAATTTTTTAAGCATAGGTTTTAACACTCTTACACTAGTTTTTTTATCTTGTATTTTAATGATCGTTTTTGCTTTTATTGCAAATTATGGAAACAGAGTAACAAAAAGTAAATTTCTTGAAGTATTAACAACTTTTTCAGTATCTGGATATGCTGTCCCAGGAGTAATTCTTGCAGTTGCTTTTATAACTTTAGTTTCTTATTTAGACAATTTACTTTTTTTTAATTTTAAAACAATTTTTATAGGATCTGTTTTTGGTTTAGTGATTGTATATTTTGTTAGATTTTTTGCACTTTCCTCAAATGGTATTAAATCAGGATATTTAAAAATTAATCAGTCAATGGATGAAAGCGCGTACCTTTTAGGGTATTCCAAATTTAAAACTTTTACTAAAATTCATATTCCATATTTAAAGAACAGTGTATTTTTAGTAAGTATTTTAATCGCAATAGAAATAATTAAGGAATTACCAATAACTTTAATACTTAGACCTTTTAATTTCGAAACATTTGCTACTACAGCTTATATTTACGCTTCACAAGATCTACTAGAAGCAGCTGCAGCGCCTTCACTATTTCTTATTTTAATAGCAAGTGTATTTATTTTATTCGTTTCAAAATATATATTATCTGATAATTAATAAATTATATGAGTCAAAATTTTTTAGAAATTAAGGATGTTACTTTTGCTGCAAGCAAGAAAAACAAAGTTATTAATGTAAATTTTAATTTAGAAAAGGAGGGCGAAATCATTTGTCTTCTAGGTCCTTCAGGAATAGGAAAGACAACTATACTTAGAACAATTGCGGGATTAGAAAAAATTGAAACTGGAAAAATTGTCTTAAAAGGAGAAACAATCTCATCTCCTGATTTTCATATGGAACCTGAAAATAGGAATGTAGCCTTATCATTTCAGGAAAATTGTTTATTCCCACATTATAATGTTATTGATAATATTAAATTTGGTGCTGACAGAAACAAAAACAAAAAGTTTAATTTTTCAGTACATGATTTAATTAATTTGTTACATTTACAAGAAATTCAACAAAAATATCCTCATGAAATTAGTGCCGGTGAAGCCCAAAGAGTATCTCTTGCACGATCTTTAATGTCTAAACCAGATTTACTTCTTTTAGATGAGCCATTTTCTAATATAGATCAAAGTTTGAAAGAAGAACTACAATTAAAAATTAAAAAAATTTTAAATGAAATTAATATTTCTACGATTATTGTTACGCACGATTCATACGAGGCTTTTTATATGGGAAATAAATGTGGCATTATACTAAATCAGTCTTTAAAGCAGTTTGATATTCCTTATAACATTTATCACTATCCAAACTCAGTAGAAGTTGTAAATTTTTTAAATAGAGGAATTTTAATTGAAGCTAAAGTAACCAGCAATGATAGTTTAGAAAATACGGAATTAGGAACAATAAAAGGAAATTTTATTAAAAAACAATCTATAGGTTCGTCAGTAAAACTTTTAATTCAACCAGAAGATTTGGAACATGACGATCAAAGCAATTTAAAGCTAGAAGTAGTAGACAGAAAGTTTAGAGGAACAAATTTTATTTATACTCTTAAAACAATGAACAATCAGCTTATTCCAGTTTTTGTTCATTCTCATCATGAGCATCAGCATAAAATAAAAGATAAATTTGGAATCAAAAGACCAATTTATATTGATCACTTAGTTTGTTTTTAATAAAAAATTAACTTAATTAATGCATACCTGAGCTTCATAGATTGCATTTGAATAAAACTTTCCAAAAATATAATTAAATTTAAAAAAGGAGAAAAATTATTATGAAATTAAAAATATTAATATCATTAGTTTCGCTATTGATTTTAACTACACCAAGTTATGCTGAGACAACTGTTTCTGCAGAGGTTAGTTTTATATTTAATACATTCCTATTCTTAGTTTGTGGTTTTTTAGTTATGTTTATGGCCGCAGGTTTCGCTATGCTAGAATCTGGTATGGTTACCTCAAAAAGCGTATCGGTGATATGTGCTAAAAATATAGGGCTTTTTTCAATAGCTGGAATCATGTTTTGGTTATTTGGGTACAATCTTGCTTACGGAATACCAGAAGGGGGATTTGTAGGTAAATTTTTACCTTGGTCAGACGCAAGTAGTTTAGAAAAACCGTATTCAGATGGTTCTGATTGGTATTTTCAAATGGTGTTTTGTGCAACTACTGTTTCAATAGTTTCAGGAACATTAGCTGAAAGAATTAAATTATGGCCATTCTTTTTATTTGCAGCGCTTTTATCTGGAATATTGTATCCAATTGTCATGGGATGGCAATGGGGTGGAGGTTGGTTAGCTGCTCTAGGTTTTTCAGATTTTGCAGGATCAACATTAGTTCATTCTACTGGAGGAGCTGCAGCATTAGCTGGTGCTATAATATTAGGTGCAAGAACTGGTAGATTTAAGAACAAAGGAGAACCATCACCAGTAAAACCATTTGCTGCTTCATCAATTCCACTAGTTACAATTGGAGTATTTATTTTATGGCTAGGTTGGTTTGGATTTAATGGTGGATCTCAACTTTCCATGGGCACGTTTGATGATGCTGTAGCTGTATCAAAAATTTTTATTAACACTAATTTAGCAGCTTGTGGTGGCGTATTGGCCGCAGGAATTATAACTAGATTAATGATTGGCAAAACAGATGTAATTCAAATGTTAAATGGAGCAATAGGTGGTCTAGTTGCGATTACTGCTGAACCATTAATGCCATCACCTTTAGCAGCAATTTTAATTGGTGCTGTAGGCGGAATAATAGTTGTTTTTGGAACTAGGCTTTTATTTTCTTTAAAAATTGACGATGTAGTAGGAGCTGTCCCAGCGCACTTATTTGCCGGTGTATGGGGAACATTAGCAGTGCCACTTACTAATCCAGCTGCAAATTTTGGATCTCAAATTATAGGAATAATTTCAATAAATTTATTTATATTTTTTGTTTCAATATTGGTTTGGACAATTATGAAACGTACATTTGGAATAAGATTAAGCAAAGTAGCTGAAATAAAAGGAACTGACGTTTCAGAAGTAGGAGTAATTGCATACGCAATTAGAGATTAAAATATTTATTTAGTTACCTCCCTTTGTGTACTAAATAAAAAACGCGGTAGCATTAACTTGTTGCCGCGTATCTAATTTAACAAGTTGTTTGTTGCGCATATTAAAAAAAATTGATAGCATTCATTTGTTTGAGGGGTGTTCATGTATGAACTGAGATTAAACCCTAGGAACCTGACCGGTAATTCAGTGAGGGAAAATTGCAACAATTAAATTACATAAACCAAAATACAGCATTAACATTAGTTTTGCTAACAAGTTTATTATTTGCTTTAATTGGTATTTTATATTCAAGAAAATATCGTGGATATTCAAATTATCTTACCGCTGGCAGAAGCACTGGAGTTTTGTCTTTAACTTGTAGTTTAGTTGCTTCAGCTTTAGGAGCTTGGATATTATTTGGACCTGCATCCGCAGCTACATGGGGAGGCATAGGATCAGTTATTGGGTATTCATTTGGGGCTGCATTCCCAATGATAGCATTTATTTATTTAGGAAAAAAAATAAGAAAAGAGTTTCCCGAAGGAATTACTTTTACACAATTCATTTTTTATAAGATAGGTAAAAATTTATTTAAATTTATAATTTTCCTAAGTATTTTTTATATGTTTATTTTTTTATGCGCAGAAATAACTGCTGTAGCCATGTTAATAAAATATATTTCAAATACTCCATTATGGATAACAGCTGCTTTAATAATGACAACAACATTAATCTATACCTTATATGGTGGATTAAAAGCTTCTATACTTACAGACAATTTTCAATTCATAATAATTATAATTTTATTATTAATATGTTTTTATAATATATTTAATTATGATTTTGTTTCTTATAAATATATTTCAATCAACTCAGGTTTTCTATTAAGTGCAAAATATATTCCTAATTATACTTCTGGAATAACTTTTTTTATTGCTGTAGCTGCAACAAACCTTTTTCATCAAGGAAATTGGCAAAGAGTTTTTGCAGCAAAAAATTATGAAGTTTTAAAAAAAAGTCTTAAATTATCTTTTTTAATCATTGTTCCGATTGTTTTTTTGATGGGAACAGTTGGAATAATTGCAATTTCTTTTGATAATAAAATAAATCCAGATTTGGCCTTTTTTTCTATATTATTAAAAGATAAATCTGAATTATTGTGTATAATTATAATTATTTTAGCAATTTCGCTAACCGTAAGCACTGTAGATACATTAGTAAACGCTATTTCCAGTTTGATTATTGTTGATGGTAAAAAAATAAATAAAAAATTAAAATTTCCGAATATTTTAGTAATTTGTTTGTCTATTATTGCTTTCTTCGTTGCATCAAAAGGATTTAGTATATTGTATTTATTTTTATTAGCAGATCTTTTATGCTGCGCAGCTGTGTTTCCAGTATTTTATGGATTTTATAGTAAAAAATTTAAAGAAATATATGCAATAAAATCAATATTATTTGGTCTAATCTTAGGACTTCTAATTTTTCCAAGTCCTGATTTCAACCAAAGTTTATTAATAGGGACATTGTTGCCATTTGATTTATTTCCATCAATCATATCTAATTTTATGTTATTTTGGTCTTTTTTTGTTGCAACACTTGGACCAGCAATTGTTATAATAGCAAATGATTCCTTTAAAAGACGATAACCCAACATCTAATAAACCAGTTGTAACTTATTTTTTAATTGGATCATGTGTATTGATTTTTTTAATACAACTCAGTTCTCAAACATATAGCACTGGGCAACTTTTTTATTCTTATGGATTAATCCCTTCGGTCCTAATGGGACATAAAGAGTTACCAATGGATCTATATGCAATACCTGCTTACTTAACTATATTTACATCCATGTTTATGCATGGTGGGTTCATGCATTTGATAGGAAACATGCTTTACATGTGGATTTTTGCAGATAACATTGAAGATAATTTAGGTCCATTAAATTTTTTAGTTTTTTATTTACTTGCAGGTGTAGGCGCAGCAATGACCCAAGTTTTTGTAGATACACAATCACAAATTCCAATGGTAGGCGCAAGTGGAGCTATAGGAGGAGTTTTAGGAGCGTATTTAATTAATCATCCAAACGCCAGAGTGTTAGTTTTAATACCTTTTGGATTTTTTAGTCAATTAATTAAAATAAGGGCATTATATGTTTTAGGTTTTTGGTTTGTTCTTCAATTTATTTCTACTGGCGGTGGTGTGGCATATGCTGCACACATTGGTGGTTTTGTTTCAGGAATGATTTTGATATTATTTTTTAATAAAAAAAAAGGAAAGAAAAAAAGCATTAAAGGGCCTTGGGGTTAATGAATTATATAATACCATTTTTAATTTTAATTAGTATAGTTGTGTTTATTCACGAGTTTGGTCACTATTATTTTGCTAAAAAATTTGGAGTAGGTGTTACTGATTTTTCTATAGGTTTTGGAAAAGAAATTTTTGGATGGAATGATAAATCAGGAACACGATGGAAAGTTTGTTGGCTCCCTTTAGGTGGTTACGTTAAATTTTTTGGTGACAGAAATGTTTTTAGTCAAGCAGAACAACAAGAAGCAATTAAAAAATACAGCATAGAAGATCAAAAAAAATTATTTATTTTAAAACCATTATATCAAAGATCCATTATTGTTGCCGCCGGTCCTCTTGCGAATTATCTTTTAGCAATATTAATTTTTATTTCTATTAATATATTTATTGGAAAAGATATGACACCAGCTATAATAAATGAGGTTCAAAAAGATAGCCCAGCTTTTGTTGCCGGTATGAAAAAAAATGATAGAATTATATCTATCGATAATAATAAAGTTGAAAGTATTATGGAAGTTTCAACTTTAATAAACATATCTACTGATGAAAAAATACAGTTTATAGTATTAAGGAATGATCAACAAATACCTATTTTAGTCAAACCTAACCAGATAAATAGTACGGATAATTTTGGAAATTCAATTAAAAAGAAAATTGTAGGCATTAAGTTGTCACCTCTCAACAATGAGTTTAATAAACAACGTTTAGGATTAACTAAAGCAACATATTATTCAATAAAAGAAGTATGGTTTGTTACCTCTACTTCACTCAAATATTTAAAAAACATTATTTTAGGATCTGCGGATTCCTCACAACTAGGAGGACCAATAAGAATAGCAAAAATCACTGGTCAAGTTGCTGAATACGGCGTTATACCTTTTTTAAGCATAATGGCATATATTTCAATAAGCCTTGGTTTGATAAATTTATTTCCTATACCAATGTTGGATGGAGGACATTTAATGTTTTATTTTTTCGAAAAAATTTTAGGTAAACCTTTAAGTGAAAAAACCCAAGAAGGTTTTTTTCGAATCGGTTTATTTTTGCTATTTTCTTTAATGTTTTTTGTAACTTTTAATGATTTAAAGGATTTAGGCCTGTTTTAATTAGCTTTTTTTATGAAAACCAAAGGCTAAAATAAGTCAATAAAATCAATACTTTTTTAATATTATCCTATATATTGTGTTGATATCTTTTAAAACTACTAAAAAAAATGTTGATTTTCCTAGTATTTGTGAGAAGAGTAAAAAAAACAGTAAAAAAGGGGCTAAAATGAACAAAAAACAATTAGTTGCCAAAATATCATCATCAATGAATCTAAGCAAAGCTGATGCTGAGCGACAATTTGATGGGATAACTGAGATTATTTTAAATTGCTTAAAAAGCGATGAGCAAGTGAAAATTGCAGGTTTTGGTACTTACAAAGTAGCAAAAAGAAAAGCTAGAGTAGGCCGAAACCCAAGAACTGGAGAGCAGATTCAAATAGCTGCATCACAAAAGGTCAAGTTCTTACCGGCAAAAGCACTTAAAGAAATGTTCAACAAATAAGAATTAAAAAACAGCCTTTGTATTAAATATAAATAAAGGCTGTTTTTTACCCTTATTCATTGGTGTCATTTTCCTCCCAAATTGATTTCCAGTCCATATTGGGTGAAACTCCATAGATAGAATTAATATTAGTACAGTGAAGAGCTAACGAAGGTATAGGTGATATACAAAATTCCAGTTTATATATGTCATGAAGAGGCTTTTCAAATGGATAATGTTCAAATTCACACATTGAAATTAGTTTATCCCAATATTTTTCAATTATAACTTTACTTGTTAAGAAAGTGCATAAAGTTTCATCAACTTTTCTCCAATGTTTATTATAACCTAGAAAAACATTTGTTGGATCTGCTTTTGTATATAAATAGGGGTAATCAGTAGGACATATAATTAATTCTCTTTTAATTTGCGAAGATAAACGTTCATACGTTAAAATCATTTCCATAATAGATTCTTTTTTATGAAGATAGTCATCTTCAACAAAATAAACCAAATCATTTGAATGATCTTTCGCATACAAAAGAGATTTGTGAATGTTCGACATATTAGATTTTTGATTGTCAGTTACTTTTTCATTTTTAGCATTAGTATTTTTAATATTATTAACAAATTCATTAATATTTAAATTTATTATTGTATTTTTAAAATTTGCTTTAATAAGTATTTTTTTAATATTTTCTAAATCTTTATTTGAAGATTCATAATCAATTATAACTAACTCAAAATTAATTTTATTAAAAGAATTTTTGGCTAAATTTATGGAATTAATTAAAGAATTTAATGAACGAAATGTATATTCAGATTTCTCTTTATCAAACAGTCTCTTTTTTGTTTGTGTTAACATATTTACTTTTGTGCAGGATCTAAATATTACAGTTAAAGTTTTAACATCGCGTGAAATTTTAATTTCACCCAAAGGTAAATTGATGGATTTTATACCTTGAGCATTTAAGTTTTCATTTATAAATTTATTTTGTGTAGGAACAAAAAAATTTCCCTGATCAATTATTTCATATCCAAGCAATCTACAGATTTTTATAAAAAATTTTTTTATAAAACTTTTTTTTTTTGATAAATTTTGTTCTTTCATATTTTCTGATTAGTCATGAAATCCTAGTCTTTTTGCAAAAAAAACTCTAAAAAACCAATATATTACTAGTCCTATTGGGCCGGCAAAATAAATAGATACCAGCGAAAGAAATGCAATAACCTTAGGAATATTATATTTTATTGAATCTCTTGAAACCCACGAACCTAAGAAAAGATTTATTGAAACAAAATGTATCCAAAAAATAAGCAAAAAACTTTCTGTAGCGAAGACTGTGTAAAGATTATCAAGACTTAAGTATAATTTGAAAATGTCAAATATTGATTCGTCTAATAAAGTAGCTTGATAAACTAAATAAACGTATAGAGACGACAAAATAAGTGGTAAAATTATTGAATTAATTAGTATTTGTGTGATTTTATAGTTTGGCATAAAAATAAGCAAAAGCCAAAACGGAATAATACCAAAATTTGTCCACAAAAATATATTTTGAAATGTTAAATAATTTTGAAATTCAATTAGCATATAAATTAAAATTTATAATATAATACATAAAGCTTATGAATCCTATTAAAAATAAAAAAAATCTCGAGACCACAATAGAAGAAATACGAAATTTTGCCTACGCATACCTAGAAAAATATAGCCCATCAAAACAACAGCTTAAAATTTATTTATTTAAAAAACTCGTTAAGAAAAATCAAAAAATCACTAGCAAAAAGGAAATTTTTGATTTAATAGACGTTGTTATTTCAACACTTATTGATCAAAATTTATTAAATGATAAATACTATTCTGATGCTAAATCTAAGGCTTTTTTAAGAAGAGGTTATTCAATAAATAAAATAAGATACAGTTTAATAAAAAAGGGAATACAAAAAGAGTATATTGATGCAAGTATTTCCAAAATAAAAGCTCAAGAAGCGGACCCAGATTTTTTTTCAGCTATTAAAATATGTAAAAGAAGGAGAATTGGGCCAATTAGAGATGAAAATAATAGAGTCCTTTTTTTTAAAAAAGATATGTCTATTCTTGCTAGATCAGGATTTGCTTATGAACTATCAAAAAAAGTTCTTGAAATAACAAAAGAGGAATTTAAAAAATTTCTAAAAATGATTTAGTTAATTTTAGACCTTTTTTTTTTATTTTTATATAAATAATAATCTAATCTTTTTTTTAAAGCTCTTTTTACATACAAAAAGAAAATAATACCAAAAGCCGATACTGACAAAACAATAATGGCTATTGTTTTTAACATTTATTATTGATTAATAAAAAAATTTTATTGTATTTCTTTAACTGAAACATTTTTAATTGGGGAAAATGTTTGTTTTAAAATATCGTCATTAATTGCTGTTATTGCGTGCTCGCTAATTGTTTTTCCTGTGCTTTGTTTAATCACGTAATTAGCACCTGTACTAACACCAGCTTGAACTAGTGATGCAGTGCTAAATCCCGATACCGCTGGACCTACCATTGCAATAGGTGCAATGAAACATCCTGACAGTAATATCCCAACAGCTGTTATTAACAACAATCTTGCTATCATCGAATCCCCTCAATTAAAGAATAAGTCTATATACCTTTTCCAAATAATTAAAGTGATAATAAGAATGTTAATAAAGATAAAATACAACCTTAAGTAGAATTTTATTTTTTTAAGTCTTCACTTCTTTTTGCTATTATTGCTAAGTTTTTAAAGCCTGGTTTACCATATAAGAAATTTTTAAAATTATGATCTACAACAGAACCTCCCGCGTGTTCTAATATTGCATGTCCAGCAGCAATATCCCACTCAAAAGCCCTAGCTTTTGCAGCATATATATCAGCTTCCCCAGCTGCCAGAATACAAAATTTAAGAGAACTGGACATTTTAATAGTTTTTGTCACTTTATTTTTTTTATAAATTTCTAAAATTTCTTCAGACGTATTTCCTGAATTTTCTAATCCTATTATTTCTTTATTATGCACCTTTTTACAATTAAGAATTTGTTTTTTTTCATCTCTAATTTCAAAAGCACAGTTTTGCCCATAAGAAAAAAATAATCTATTTTTTGCAGGAGCATAAATTATTCCTATTTTAGGCTTTAAATCAGATATAAGAGCAGCATTTAACGTATATTCATCTTTATTTTTTATATAATCTTTGGTCCCATCTATAGGGTCAATTAGCCAAAAATCTCTATGTTGATCTGCGTAATTTGTATCAAAAGTTTCCTCAGAAATAATAGCTATATTTGGTGTTAATTTTTTTATTTTACTTGTTAAAATTTCATTAACTTCTATATCACCATTAGTTACTGGTGATTTATCTGCTTTAATCTCTACCTTTATTCCTTCTTTGCTTATTTCTTTAGCTCTTCTTCCTGCTTTTAAAAATGTATCTAAAAGATCTTCGGTAATATTTTTTAAATTTAAGCTACTCAATTTTGTTAATTCTTTCTAATAACACTTCTTTG
>MDSW01182371.1_pt1 | contig 12021 bp, 7 predicted proteins | sample 811171 | NCBI WGS metagenome assembly MDSW01 (sample SAMN05326641, study PRJNA326480) | marine metagenome | isolation source: seawater | place: Atlantic Ocean: North West | collected 2012
CGCTTCGGAAGACCACAACGCGGCGCGACACGGGGCGAAGTAAGCGTGCGTCGCCGCGCTCGCGGGGGGATCGCCTCCGGAGACGCACGCCGACGTTTTCTTTACTGTCGCTTCGTCGTCGTCCGAGTCGAAAAGGAACCACGCCGCGTTCGCCATCGAGAATCGTTGATGACGAAGCACGGGCTGGGAGGTCACTGCATGAAGGCGCGGAGGCGGGCGTTGCCCCCGCGCGAAGTGCTAAGCGGTGCTCAAAATCAGACCCACTATAGGTATCGTACCACTCAAAGATCTTCAAAACACGTTGCTCTCTTGATTACAGTCGTCATCAGTTTTTATACGGGTAGTAGATCCTTCCCGGGGTGGCTCCGTCATCGAAGCCTCCGTCACCTCTCACCTTGTACCCGGCCGCGTCTGCCGCCGCCGACGCTGCAGCAAAGCACGCGCCAGCGCCAACGCCTAACCCGAGGCTCCTCCCGCGCAGGCCCACAACGTGGCCTGCAGCAAGCCCGCCGTAGACTCCGTTCCAGAAATCCACCTTGCCCCTCGCGCCCTCCGCGGCGCAAGCGACGCCGGCATAGACTCCACCGACGGCTGCAAACATTGCGCCCGCGGATGCCATCATGCCGCACGTCTTCGCCACCGCAGGCCACGACTGGTTGCGCATCACCGCGGGGGCATCCTAATGTGGGGAAAAAGACAGGGGGGGGTTGGTTGGTGTCGGTGGGCGAGGGGTTGGGGGAGCGCCAAGGACCACGATGGGGTCGGGGTGATCGCGCCGGGGGTTTCGCGCGAGGCGTACCTGCCAGGTGGCGTTTAGAGCGCCAATGAGGGTACCGAACGCCAGTCCAGATGCGGACGCGGAGGCGGCCTTGGAGACGCAACCGTCAGACATGGCGCGAACGTGACCGATTCGTTGTGCGCTACGGAGCGAGGGTTTGTTTTCTCTTTCCCCAACGACGACGACGACGACGAGCAGCCGGAGCGAAAGATCCAAGGCGGAAGGGTGGCGCGCGTCGTGTGGCGCGCGAAACTCGGTGGCGTGCACTACCGAGAGCAGTCGCGCGGCGTTTGTCTGCTTTCGCGCTACGGATCCGAGGAGAGTTTGAACCACTCTTGGCCGCTGGCTGGGTTTGGCATCACCGTAGATCGCCCCCTCACACGGTGTGGTTTAAACCTAAGATCGGGGGTTTAAATCCAAGAGCTATATATTTTATCACATTTGTACGCTTGTAGACAACCTTAACCAGTCTGTTAAAGGACTTGTAAAGTAAAGTACTTTCGAAAGTAATTTATACGAAAGTAGGGACTAGTCTAGTCTACTTAGTCTATCTAGCTAGAGTATCATACGAAAGTATTATTTTCGTACGAAAGTATGATAATATCATAAATGATAATTACCAGCAGGTATTTACCATCATACAATGTAGTCTATAGTTCGAAAAAAAAGGTCAAAAAGGTGTGCGGCCGCCTCTGTCGGCGCGGCTGACCCTGCAGCTCGCGTCAAAGTACCGCCTCCTCCTGCTCTCGTCTCGCGGTGTGAGAGGATGCCGGAGAAGTGGCGGACCACAGCGCGCTCTTGCCTCCCCGCTCGTCCACCACCACGAGACTCTGCGAGAGATGCGCCGCTTGGCAAGCCTCGAGCGTCCTCGTCTGAGCGCCGGTTCGTCCCCGTGTTCGCCCTCCGTGTGTCGGTCACGCCGACCGCTCAAGCATCAGAGACCTTACAACCGGCAGACGCCGACGTGAAAACGGAGGAAGCGCTGGAAGAGACGGTAGTCGAGGATGTGGCACGAAAAGCTGCTGCGGCGGCCGCCGCGAGGGCTGCTGCAGCCGCGAGGTTGGTGGCGCGGAAAGCCGCAGAGTCGCAGTCCGCGAGGGATTCGCTCGTGGCGGAGGCTGCAGCGGATGCGCAGAGCTTCCGTGGCGTCGGCACGTCTTCATCCTGCGCGTGGGTGCTCCGATCCGACGAAAACGGTCTTCCGGCGGCCTTTCGTCCTCTGCCGATACCCGAGAGGCGGCCATATCCGCGAGGCATGTGGAGCCCCGTTCGGGAGGTCGGCGATAAATATCGGGGGAACGGTTGCAACACGGACGCAAGAGGCGCCATGTCCTTGGATATCGGATGGGAGACGAGGTTCGCAGTCGGTGACGCTGAGTTTGGATCGTGGGCGACATCCCCGGAGGATGACTTCACGAGTTCATCGCCACGGGACGTGTTATCGGGAACCCGAGGAGGTTTGCGTGGAGGAACCTACGCAGGCCCGACGGCGGCGATGCTGTCCCCACCGTACTGGCATGAGCAGGGCGAAGGGAAAAACGGGAAAAATGGGGGAATGAGGGCGAAAGCAGACAATATGCCATCGCGAGGGAAAGAGAACGACGTTGAGGCTGGATGAGTGCGACGTTTGGAGAGCGTGTGGTGCGTATAGGCGGCCGGGATAAGTCCGTCACAGCTTTTCGTATCAATCGAAAGTACGATAGTAGACTAGACTAGACTAGCTAGCTATAGGACTATAGACTACAATTAGACTAGCCACATCAGTAGTGTAATCTTTCGAAAGTACTTTCGAAACTAGTCTATAAAATATCGTACTTTCGTACGTTTCCGACGAAGATCTTCGCTTCCCGATGTCGTCGGCCCGCGCGTTCTTCCGCGCGGGTGCCAGTGTCTTTCCCGATGCTCCTTGCGAAGCTCAAGGAGCTCCGCGCGCTCGAGGCTGAGCGCGCGGAGGCCAAGGCGGACGCGCCACCCCCGAAAATTCGCAAGCGCAAAAAGTTGAAAAAGCGCGTCGCCGAACGAGACGCGGCGAACGAGACGGCCCTTCGCGGTTGGGCCAAGGTTCGCGCCGCCGGCCTTGCAGAGGCGCGGCGTGTGATCGAGGCGAGGGAAGCGCGCACGGGTGATGTGGGCGAAGGAGATGGTTGCGCGCGTCGCCTCAGGGGCCATGCTGGGCCCGTCATTTGCGCCGTTGTGTCCCCCGACGAGACGCGCCTCTTTACCGGGTCCGCGGACGGGGACGTGCGCGCGTGGGACCATCTCCGCGAGGGCCGGTGTGAGCTCATCATGTCTGGCCACACTGCAGCGGTGTGTGCCTTGGCCGTGGATCCGACCGGCGAGCGCATCTTCTCCGCAGGCGCAGACAACGTCGTCCGGGCGTGGGAGTTGCATAAAGGCACGTGCCTCCGCGCGACCACTCTCTTAGAGATGTCTCACACGGACAAGGGCGCCTTCCGTCGACTCGACACGGCGAACGACCCACACGCGTCATCTTCCGATACCATCCCCACTCGACTTGCGTACTCTACCTCTTTCGCCGCGAGCCCGAAAGCCTACAGTGTGAGCCTCGGGGCGAATGCCAAAGTGTGCTTCTGTGGAAGCAGCGATGGCACGGTGAAATGTTGGGACGTCGCCACCGGGACGCTCCGCGCGTCACTGACGGGCCACAACGCCCCCGTGGGTGCGGTTGTGGCGTTTCATACGACGCGGACGCGAATCGTCACCGGCGGGGGCGACGGCACGATCCGTGGTTGGGACCTCGAACACGGTGCGTGCGACGTGATTGTTGAGGCACACGCGGGGGCCACACTCGCACTTTATCTGACAAAGGATGACCGCGCGCTGTTCTCCGCCGGCGCCGACGGAGTGCTGCGCGAGTGGCGTGTCTCATGTATCGAGGGCGTTTCGGGAACGCTCGCGATCGACACCGTGCGGATGATTGAACGGCCTCACGGAGGTGCCATTGTGCGATGCGTCGTCGCAAGCGAGTTTAGCGACGTATCTCTCGGGGGCGGACCAGGCATCGTATTCACCGGGGGAGAGGACGGCACGATTCGTGCATGGTCGAGGGCGCACGTTGGAAATATAATGGGGGAATGGTCAGAGTGTGTCGCTATCCTGCGTGGACATCGAGACTGGGTCTCAGGGCTCGCAATCGACACGCGAGGCCAGACGCTGTGTACCGCGTCGCATGACGGCAGCGTTCTTGTGTGGCGAGTGGGGAGGTTGACGCGAAGACGATGATGGCAAAACAACCCATGCGACGTGTACTTGTGAACCACTTCTCTTCCTTCATTTCCTCTTTTGTTTTCTGCGATGCATTGCTCTTGACGTGCCGGGTGTGAGCGCACCTCCGGTTTTCGGGTCCATGAGCATTGACGCTGATCGCGGTATCGCACTCATGCGGCCGGCGAGAAAGGCAGCGCCCGCATCTGATCCCGCGCCGCGTCGGTCGTTGATGTGATCGGCGACAACAACCTCGTACCCGTCCTTCTCCCAAACACCACCGCCGACGTACCCCTCTTCCGCCTCGCGTGCGGCGCGGCGCGCGGCGCGACGCGCGGCGAGCTTGGCCGCTTTCCTTCCTGCCTTCGCGGTCGAGGACTCTACGGCGTTGGCGGCGACAGCCGCCGCGTCTCTCCTCGCGGGACGCGCCGCGACAGCAGCGACGACGTTTTCATCCAGCACCTCCACTTCATCGTCCTCGTCATCCTCGTTGTCGCCCACAACCATCCGCTTCGCCGCTGTCATGGCCGCTGTCTTGGCCGCCGCCTTGGCCGCCGCCTCGTCCACACGCCTGCGCTTCGCCGCCGCCTCTGCGTACCGCCGACCCTTGCGCTCCATCGCGCGAGTAGCTGCGACCGCGTCCCTACCAGCCCCAAGGGTCACCTCCTCGGGGGCTTCGTCGTCGGAACAGTCCGACATGGCGCGAAGATGAAGGTTGTTGGGAGGAGGGTTGGCTCCACTGAGGTGTGGGCGACACTGGAGGATCCGAAGTACCAGTACCGTATTATTATAATATGATGATATTATCTGTAGTAGTAGCTCGTATCGTGATACTGATATAGGATGAACTGTCAATGAATATCATCACTTGTATTATTATCCCTCCTCTTTGCAGTACAAGTACGTTTACAAGTACCATTTCCATAAATGCATCGCGCAGTCGTCGGAAACCACCTCAAACCGCTGCACGTCATCTCTTTCCTCGCTCTTTCCATCCCCGACCCTACCTAGCGTCAGGTTCCTCAAATTACCCACGACGAAAATTTTCAAAAAAGAGCCCGGCTGTGCGCTTCCCCGCAGGTGTCGGCGACGCTCCTGACGCACGCCTCTTCCCAGAACTCACGACACGCCCTCGGTCCATGTTGCGCGCATTATCCTTGACATGTGCCCGGTTCGGAAGCGCGAACGCCTCGAACGCTGTCGGCTCCTTTGCTAACGGAATCTCTTTAGATGGTGTCGCCCCTGCCACCGTGGCCTGTTTTTCGGTTTTGTGTGAGTCGAGTGAACGCCCCAGCGGCCCCACGTCTGTTTTCATCCTCGCGGGTGCAGTGAAGTACGGACTGTGTGTCAGTGCCACTGCTTCGTACGGAGCACGGTATGGCACCGATGCCGCAGATTCAGTCGATAGCGCATACCTTGCCTCGCCGAGCGACAATGGGTGCCGCGGCGGGGAGAGTACAGCACATTCACCTCGAGCGTCCTCGTCAGTGCTAATCGCCGGCGTTGACGCTGCTGCTGCCGCTGCCTCCGCACACCCCATGACGTCTTCTTCAGCCGCGCATCGCTCACGCGCCTCGCCGCTCAGCTCATCGCGCTCAGAGGAAATTCGTCGAAGCAAGGCGTAAAATGATCTCGCTGGTCCCTTTGCTCGTGGCGGGGGCGTGATCCAACGCGTGCGGTGCAGATCGAGGGCAGCGGATTCCTCCGTGGGGGCGGTGAGCATATGGCGCGCAGCGTCGCTCCCACGGAACAGATCACTACCATCACCGCCTCCATCGGCACTCATAGGGCGCGATTGGGCGCTTGACGCCGTCGGGGCCGGATTCACGGCGTTGTCCATGGCGGCGGAGCCTGCAATCGGGACAAAACACCGTCGAAGCGTTGCCTCTGAACCTGAAGATGCTGGCGCAAATATGAGTTCCTCGTCGCTGCTATGCATCTCCATCTTGGTCCTTTCTTCGCCCCTATGTGTAGGTTTCGGAGTGATGATTACTCTCCGTTCGGTTGTCGCCGCGGCGGCAGTTGCGGCGGCAGCGGTAGACCCCTCGAACGGTTGAAGAGTCATTGGGTGCAGTGCGCCGTCGGCGACGCCACGCGCAATCTCAGGCGGGCGCCTGGCGCCGATAAGCCTCGCGACGTCCGCTTCCATCATGGGTGGCGGGTAATGAGCTGATCTATCTGCTTTTGCCTCAGAAGATTCGATGCGGACTTCTTTAATTTTCGTCGGCGGCGGTGGTGAGTCCGAGAGGTGCACCATCTCGCGTCTGCGCGGGCAGAAGACCCACTGGTGCCTGAAAGTTGCGAGCGCATCTCGGAATCCATCCTCATATCCGCGTGGGACAGAGACGCCCTCGAAACGTAGCGCCCTCAGCGCCGCGGCGCCGCCGCGAAACCTTCGGATCAGCCCATGCGCGCGCTTGATGCCGACGCCTGGGAGGGAGGGGAGGTAATCGCACCCACTCATGACGCACATTTCGAGAAACTGGTCAGGTGTGAACCCCACGAAGGACAAGTCGCGGTTGAGCGCGAGATCATTGTATCTGATCTCTTGGCCGACGCCGTCGGCGTCCATTTTGAAGAAGACACTCTTGCACTGGTGCGGGATCATGTCGGAGTCTTCGGTGATGACGCCATCGACGAAGCCGTGGCGGATGAGGTAGGCCATCTGCGCATCCGCCTCGTAGGGCGCGACGACACACGCGTGGCCCTCGGCGCGGAGTCGGTCGATCACCGCCTTGGCCATCTCGGGGGTGACATCCACTGCGCGCTGATACGCCTCGTTCGCAGCATTTGAGTTTCCCGCGCGCTTGTGCGCCCTGGCGCGGTCGCGCGCTGTCGAGCGCGCGCGCTGTCGGTCAGCCTCCTCGGCGGCTTTGCCGGGCATGCGACCGCCATCGAAGACGTACACCGCCTCGACGCCGCACCGCCGGAGGAGTGCCGCGCGCTTCACAAAGGAAGCGATGAACTTATCCGTAGGTACGCCCTCCACGAGCTCGGCACTGCACGAATACGCTCCACGGTGAAGCCAGCAGTACGAGTCTACCGCGACCCGCTTCCCGCCGTACGCCTCCCCGACGTGCACGGTCCGGACGATTGATTTTAGCGAGGGGAGCAGCGCGTTGATGCCCATGTGTGCCGGCCGAGAGCGCGAACGTCGCCGAAAACTGCGCGTGTCAAGATCACGAAACGTGCGAAGGCCGCGCGCGCGAATCGAGCGCGCCACGCGAGCCCAACGACCGGCCCCGCGCCAGGCTGCACGACTTCAAATCAAAGTCGAAGTCGAAGTCGAAGTGTCCTTGAATTCACATTTCGAGAATTCCTGAGATCATACCAGTACTGGTACAGTATTACTGGTACGAACAAGTTTTATTGCACGCTGCACGCACCACCCGGGCGTCTCATCAGGAATTCCCAAAAAAAAAAATAAAAGCGAAGAAACGAAACTCCCTTTTCGTGGATCGCGCTTTTTTGACGATTCGAGCCGCGCGATCACTCCGCGTCACGCCGCGCACGCAAAACAAACGCACATCATGCAGGTGGGAGACCGATCACGTCCGCGACCGTGCGCTTACCACTCGCGCTCTATCTCGGCGAACCTTCGCGCGTCGCGTTCGATGCGTCGCGCCCACACTTTTGTTCCAGAGCGTCGTCACGGTGCGCAGGCCTGACTAACCACGCACCGATCGGATCTACCCACAGGCTCTCGGTGCTTCCGCCAACGTGGTCGCCACGGCGCCCACGCTCAACCGTTCTACTCGTCGCTTTTCACCTGAAGCGATGATCTCCACCAAGGTCTGTGCGATCGCGATCGCGATCTCCTCTTCAGGCGCCACACTCCTTCGCTGAGCGCGAAAGAATCCAAGCCCCAAACCCTGGGTTGCCGCCCCCAGACACGAGACAGAAAGCGTGCGCGTAGAGCTTATACCTCGTGTTCTGTTCAGGCGCGCTCTCGATCTCTCCTTCAACTCGCTGACCCAAATGTTCCCCTCATCACACCCACCTCTCGCCTCAATCCTATTTAGGCTGCCAAGTTCGCCAAGGGCGCCATCTCGCTCAAGTCCTCGCCCCGGTCGGCTCGCCGTGCCGTCATCGTCCAGGCGCGGGCGATGATGTCCATGCCCACCCCCTCTGCCGCCTCCGTGGAGGGCTTTGGCGACCACTGCTTCAAGGGCGCGGTAGCGAAGAAATATCTTCAGAAATACGGAGAGTCTGACAAGCTTCTCAACGACCCGACGTGGCCGCAGCAGGCCGGAAAGCCGGATGTCGTCGCTAAGGCGGTGCTCGACTGGGCCGTTGACAACGGCGCGTCGGTGTACTGCCACTGGTTCCAGCCCATGGCGGCGTCTGGAGTGCGCCACGGCCTAAGCGGTCAGGTGCACCAGACCATGTTCGAATTCGACAAAGATGGCAAACCATTCTTCACCCTCGATGGTGAAGCTCTGCTGCAGGGCGAGACGGATGGGTCGTCATACCCTAATGGTGGCATGCGCGCGACGCACACTGCCGGCGGCTATCTGTCCATCGACCCCATGTCACCTATCTTCATCCGCGAAGACACGGTGTTTATCCCCGCCGCGTTCGTGTCGTACAACGGTGATGCGCTGGACGAGAAGACGCCGCTGCACCGCGCGTGTCAGGCGATGTCCACAGAGGGCTGCCGCCTTCTCAAGCTTATGGACTACAATGTGGATGGCCTCATTAACAACATCGGCCTCGAGCAGGAGATCTTCCTTGTGTCCCGCCATGCTTTTTATCGCCGCCCCGATCTTCAGTTCACCGGGAGAACAGTCATGGGCAAGCAAGCGGCGCGCGGCCAGGAGATGAGCGACCATTACATGGGTCCAATCTCTCGCGCTACCACCGCGTTCGATTGCATGCGCCAGATTCAGATGGAGTGCTTCAAGATGGGCATCCCGCTCAAGACGCGCCACCGTGAGGTCGCTCCTAACCAGTATGAGTTTGCGCCGCTCTTTGGCAACTGCATCTCCCAGACTGACCAGAACTTGATGGTGATGCAGATCATCGAGGAGGTTGCTTCTGAGAATGGTCTTGCTGCACTTCTCCAGGAAAAACCCTTCGCCGGGATCAACGGCTCAGGAAAGCACAACAACTGGTCGCTGGGCACTACTGGCGGTGTTAACCTGCTCAACCCTAAGCAGATCAACGCGGCGTCCAAGAATCCCGAGATCTTCCCTGTCATCATGGCCGCACTTGTCTCCGCCATCGACAAGCACGGCGATCTCATGCGCCTGTCCATCGCATCTCCGGGAAATGACTTCCGCCTCGGCGCCATGGAGGCGCCTCCCGCGGTGATGTCCACCTACCTCGGCGAGGACATGACAAAGTACCTCATGGACTTCATGCAAACGGGCAAGATTGATGCGTATGTTCCCTCCAAGAAGAAACTTGGGTTCGGTGCTGACGCCATCTCCGATATCGAGGTGCCCGCCGAGGACCGCAACCGAACTTCGCCCTTCCCTTACGGTGGCGCGCGCTTCGAGTTCCGAGCTGCGGGCTCGGCGCAGAACGTCTCCCTCATCAACACTGTGCTCAACACCATCGCGGCTGAGGCATTCGCTATCGTCGCTGATCGCATTGAGGCGGGTGAGAGCCCCACTGAGGTTGCACAGGACCTTCTCAAGAAGCACTCGAAGGTGATCTTCAACGGCAACGGATATGACCCCGAGTGGCCGGATCAGGCGGTGGAGAAGGGTATTTGGCGCATCGACTCGGGCGTCGACGCCATCAAGAAGTTCACCGATGCCAAGAACACTGAGCTCTTCGAGAAGATGGGCGTTTTTTCGCCGCGTGAGTGTGAGGCGCGCCGCACCGTGCTGCTCGAGCACTACATTGGCAGCGTTGAGATGGAAGCAATGACCATGGTCGACATGATTAACCAGCACGTCATTCCATCCTGCAAGAAGGCCGAGCTCGGGTACGTCAAGCAGCTCGAGGATTCCGTCAAGACGCTGACGAAGGCTGTCAGTGAGATCCATGCCGCTGCCGACGAGGCTGAGGGAGCTGCCCTGGCACGGTCTCTTCGCCTGGACACTATGATTAAGGTCCGCGAAATTTGCGACGAAGCTGAGGGCTTGTGCCCCCCCTCACTCTGGACCCTCGCGTCTTACGCCGAACTCCTCTTCCTCGACACCCATCCCGAGGGCGACCTGCTCCTCTGAAGCTCATCTGCCTGAGATAAAAGGAAGAGTTCAGCAGGATCCCGATCAAGTTGAGGGCCCGCTTGTCAAGTTTTTATCATACGTCAGGTACAGTGTTGACTAAAAGCGCACTCGCTCACTAACAACGGGTTCGTTTCGTCTCCCAACGCCGAAATCTATCATCTTGGCAGCGCACATGAGACGAGCGAACAAATGTGCGTCGTTCTCTCATGCCCACGTGCAAGATCCTCCCTCAGCTCGTGGTGACGTGCCCCTGAGCCCTCGCAGCGGTTTTGGAAGTATGCCGCTTCTGCAGAGCGAGCGTGAACGCCGCGTTGCCACCGATTGCGTCCCCACTGGCCGCGCCTAAAAGGAAATGGCGCATCGCCCACCCACCGCCGGCGCTCATTCGTGCGAAAGGCTACGTGAGAGCTGCGCGTTGCCGCACGAGTTGACATAGGAAAGGTTTTTGTTTTGCACCTCGATTAACAAGAAAGTTTGAGAGACGCGTCTAGTTTCCCGCGGCAGAAGCCAACGCCTCCTCTGCCTGACGCCTGGCCTTCTCCTTCTTCGCTTTGTCTGCCTCTTCTTTCTCCATCTCGATGGCTTTGACGAACTTGTCGACCTCGTCATTGGACATGGTGCGCAATCCGCTTTTGGTGATGATGGCAATCTCGATGTTTTTGCTGCTTGGCTCCACCAACTCGAGCAACGCACGAAGCGCCAGCTTCACAGTTTCTTCTCCCGAAGTCTCGGCATATCGCTTCTCAAGCCACTCGCGGACAGCTTTGGAGTTGCGCCCCGTGGCGTTGGCCTTCCACTCAGAGTATGTTCCGGAGGGATCGGTATGGAAGAGCTGCGGCGTGCCCTCGGGGGAGAAGCCAGTGATGAGCGTCGACAGCCCAAATGGCCGAACTCCGCCGCTTTGCGTGTACTTCTGCTGCACTCCGCCGATGTAACGTGTCATGTACTCCACACTTGCATTATCTTCCAGGGTCAGGCGGTGCGACTGCGCCTCCAGACGAGCCTTGTTGATAAGGATACGTGCGTCTGCCGTAAGCCCGGCAAAGGCGACACAAATGTGATCATCTACCATCTGGATCTTGCGCATCGTCCTCGGATCCTGAAGCTTTGCGATGGACTTTTTCTCCACGCCCAAGACGACACAGTCTGTGCCGCGGACACCGACGGCGAGTGTGCCTTTCCGGACAGCCTCCATCGCGTATTCCACCTGTTGTTCGGAGCGGCAAAAGAGAGTTCGGTCAGAAGCAAGGAAGTAGGGGTTGGATTTAGGTTTAAAAATTCGCGAGTGCGACGGCGTCTTTGCCTCGGGCGGGTGGGGGGATGAGAGCAGGTGCGCGCCTGGAACAGGTGTCCATCAGGGCTAAACACCGTGATGGCTCCATCGTATCGAGACATGATCACTCCAGGATACTGTAGGCCGGGAAGCTAGCTCCTCGGATTTCAGATCCAGCCGGATCTGCGAGTGGCACACCGCCCCACGTGCTCGACCCTCCAAGACGAGAGAGGGACCGCCGGACGTGAAAATACCGACGGAGCGTGACGGAAGAGCGTGGACGCTGTCCGCGAGTGCTCTTGCGTATGCGCGCGGCGGTCAATGAGTGGTGGTCGACGGATCCAGTATTCCTCAAACCTGACCCCGGCAAGTGGCAAAATTTCTCATAATAGTCCCTAGACTAATTTAAAAGCGAACAAAAATGGTGCTTGTCCGCGCGAACAAGCAACAAGCAAGTAGTATTCTGTAGACTAGACTAGACTATGTATAGTCAGAATTGTTTTGATCCCAAGGTGGGATTTCACTGAAAAAATCATTTCTGGGTAATCTGGTGCGCTTTAAAA
>MDSW01054939.1_pt1 | contig 12020 bp, 13 predicted proteins | sample 811171 | NCBI WGS metagenome assembly MDSW01 (sample SAMN05326641, study PRJNA326480) | marine metagenome | isolation source: seawater | place: Atlantic Ocean: North West | collected 2012
ATTAACTAAGAGTCCTGCTGGCGCAAATATTTGGCATGCAGTAGGTCAAACAAAAGAACATATGGCACCTGATGCAGAAGACTCTTCAAAAAAAGTTCCCACAATGATGACAACTGCTGATATGGCAATGCGCGAAGATCCTGAGTATCGAAAAATATCTGAGCATTTTCATAAAAATCCTGATCAATTTCAAGATGCATTTGCACGTGCTTGGTTCAAATTACTTCACCGTGATATGGGACCAAAGACACGTTACATGGGACCTGAAGCGCCAGCAGAAGATCTGATTTGGCAAGACCCCATTCCATCTGGAAACAAAGATTATGATATAGAATCTGTAAAAACAAGAATATCAGAAAGTGGATTAACAATTAAAGAAATGGTTGAAACAGCATGGGCAAGTGCATCAACATTTCGTGGTTCAGATATGAGAGGTGGAGCAAATGGAGCGCGTATAAGGCTTTCACCTCAAAAAGATTGGGAGTCAAACAAACCTGATAAACTATCTAAAGTATTAGGAATCCTTGAAGTAATTGCTTCGAGCGCTAACGCTTCAGTTGCTGATGTCATTGTTCTTGCAGGGAATGTTGGTATAGAAAAATCATCAGGCGTTAAAGTGCCTTTTACCCCTGGTCGAGGAGATGCAACTCAAGAACAAACTGATATAGAGTCTTTTGCTGTGCTTGAACCAGAAGCTGATGGTTTTAGAAATTATCAAAAAATGGATTATTCTATTAGTCCTGAAGAGATGATTATAAATAAAGCACATTTATTAGATCTCACTGCACCTGAAATGACAGTATTATTAGCTGGTTTAAGATCACTTGGTGTAACAAATAATGATTTAGGTATTCTGACAAATACTCCTGGAAAATTAGATAACTCTTTTTTAGTCAATTTATTAGATATGGGAGTTGAGTGGAAACCAGCAACTAACAATTCATACGAAGCAATTGATAGATCTACTGGAAAAACCAAATGGAGAGCATCTAGAGTTGATCTTGTTTTTGGATCTAATTCTGAATTAAGAGCACTGGCTGAAGTTTATGCCTCAGATGATTCTAAAGAAAAATTTTTGGAAGATTTTATAAAAGCGTGGACCAAAGTTATGAATCTAGATCGATTTGATCTAATATAGTTTTTTACCAGGCGCCCAATTTTTGGGCGCTAATTTAAAATCTTTATATTCAAACGGGGGAGAAACAGTACATCCTATTAGTGAATAATTGCCTGTAGACTCCATACTAAACCAAGTCTTTTTTTTTATTATAATATGGTTTTCTGAATGTCTAATTTTTTTATTGTATAATAATTTTTTTTTTATCCTTATGCCATCTATAGACACAAAAACCATCAGAGGATCTCCATCATAAAAATGCAAGATTTCATTTTTTTTTAGTTTGTGCCAATGAGACTTTTCATTTTTTTTTAAAAGATAGTAAATTAGACTAACATTTTTATCTCTATATGACTCAATGAAATGACCCCCTTCACGATGAGGTATCATTCCAAGTTCTTTTATTATTTTTTTAGATTCAATCATAAAAAAAGATTGTGATACTAAATCAGATGTCCAAGTTTTTTAATTTTTGTTGATATATATTTTTCGTTATATTTATTGGTGTTTGATGAAAGAGGCACTCTTTGATTTACTATAATTCCCATTTCTTTTAGGGCATTAATTTTTTTAGGATTATTAGTTAATAAATCAATTTTTTTTATTCCAAGAAAATTAATCATTTCAGAAACATTTTCATAATTTCTTTCATCCTCATTAAATCCTAGTTGATGATTTGCCTCAACTGTATCAAGACCCTTGTCTTGAAGATTGTAAGCTCGAATTTTATTTGATAAACCAATACCTCTTCCTTCTTGTTGAAGATAAAAAATAACCCCACGTCCTTTTTCTGCGACCTGACTTAATGATTCTGTTAATTGATATCTGCAGTCACAACGCATACTAAAAAATGATTCACCCGTTATGCATTGTGAGTGTATTCTGCACAGAACCGGCTCATTAGTTAATAGATCTCCCATACTTATAGCTAAATGATCTTTAGATTCTTTCGCATCTGTGAAAGCATGAACTTTAAACTCTCCTAAATCGGTAGGTAGATTGCTTGTTTCGATAAATTTTAAAGGTTGTTTCATTATAAGTTTAGCTTTATTCTTTTATTTATTTTTGTAAATAATTATAATTTTGTTGGATTAGGTCCATCTCCATAAACTTTCTGTGGATCGAATACTTTTTCTTTTTCCTCAAATTTAAGCTTTATCTCATTAGCATCATTGATTTCGAAAGGGATGCTTCTGTAGAAACAGGATCTATATCCAACGTGGCAGCTAGCCCCACCTATCACCTTTACTTTTAGCCAAATACTATCTTGATCATCATCAATACGAATTTCTTTCACTTTTTGAATTAAACCGCTTGTTTTTCCTTTGTGCCATAAAGTTTTTCTGCTTCTAGAATAGTACACAGCCTCGCGAGAAATAATAGTTTTTTTTAATGCATCTTCATTCATATACCCTTGCATTAAAACCTCACCTGATGCGAAGTCAGTTGTTACTACAGGTATCAAGCCTTCTTCATTAAATTTTGGTGCAAGATCAGTCGACTCTTCTACCTGCTCAATTGATTGTCTCTTTTTTAATTCAATTTTTGTCATAATTTTTTTATTTTAATCTTTTAGCAATATCCTTTGCAAAGTATGTAATTATAGCATTAGCCCCAGCTCTTTTGAAAGATAAAAGACTTTCTAAAATTACTTTATCATCACTCAACCATTTTTTTTCAATAGCTGCCATTATCATGGCATATTCACCAGATACTTGGTAAACAAATGTCGGAATATTGAACTTTGTTTTAACTTTTTGAAGTACGTCTAAATATGGCATACCTGGTTTAATCATAACTATGTCCGCACCCTCCATAATATCTAATTCTATTTCTCTTATAGCTTCATCACTATTTGCCGGATCTAATTGATAAGTTGATTTTGATGTTCCTACTAGTTTTGAGCCAATAGCATCTCTAAAAGGACCATAAAACCCAGAAGCATATTTTGCAGCATAAGATAATATTTGAGTATTTATAAAACCAGCCTCATCAAGCGTTTTACGAATATAGCCAACTCTTCCATCCATCATATCTGATGGGGCAACAATATCACAACCAGCTTCTGCTTGGACCAAAGCTTGTTTTCCTAGAACCTTTAAAGTTTCATCATTATTTATTTCTTCATTAATTACTAAACCGTCATGTCCATGATCAGTGAAAGGATCAAGCGCAACATCAGTTATAATTCCTAAATCAGGAAATTCTTTTTTTACAGCCTTTATTGATCTACAGACTAAGTTATTATTATCAATAGCAATTGATCCTTTTGCATCTTTCAATTCAGGCTCAATATGTGGAAAAATAGCTATCGCAGGTATTTCTAATTTATTAGCATATTCAGCCTCTTTAACCAATTCATCAATAGAATTTCTAAATACTCCAGGCATTGAGGAAACTTCTTCTTTTTTATTTGTCCCTTCAGTCACAAATATTGGAAGTATTAAGTCATTAATTGTTAGCACATTTTCCGAAATTAATTTTCTAGAAAAAGATTTCATACGGTTGCGTCTCAAGCGTGTTGAGGGAAATGAAATATTATTGTAAATTATTTTAGACATATTAATTTTTAATTACTATTTCTTCTTTCACAGATTTAATAAAATCTTTTAGGCTTAAAACTTTTATTTCTTGATTTCCTAATCTTCTAACAGAAACCGTTTGTTCTTCAGCTTCTTTTTTACCAATAGCTAAAATTGCGGGAATCTTTAAATTGCTATGTTCCCTAATTTTATATCCTATTTTTTCATTACGAACATCAATCTCAGCTCGTACTCCTTGAGATTTTAATTTTTTCAATATTTGATATCCATAATCATCCGTGTCGGACGTAATGGTTGCAATAACTACTTGAACAGGTGAAAGCCAAAATGGCAGGTGACCAGCATAGTGTTCTATTAAAATACCAGTAAATCTCTCTAATGAACCAAAAAGAGCTCGATGAAGCATCACAGGCGTTTTTTTCTGTCCATCTTCATCAACGAAGGTTGCCCCTAGTCGTCCTGGTAAATTTAAATCTACTTGCAAAGTTCCACATTGCCAATCTCTACCAATAGCATCCCTAAGAACAAACTCTAATTTTGGACCATAAAATGCACCTTCACCAGGATTTAGAGAATATTCCAAACCTGTTGCCTCCATTGCATCTTTTAATGCTTTTTCAGATTTATCCCAAACTGCGTCATCACCCACTCTTTTTTTAGGCCTATCTGAATATTTTATCCTAACATTATTAAATCCAAAATCCTTGTAAATACTTAATATTAAATCACAAACTTTTTTACTTTCACTAGTTATTTGATTTTCAGTACAAAAAATATGCGCATCATCTTGAGTAAAAGCCCTTACTCTCATCAATCCGTGAAGAGCCCCTGAAGGCTCGTATCTATGAACCTTTCCAAATTCTGACATGCGCAGAGGAAGATCTCTATAACTTTTTAAACCCTGTTTATATATTTCTACAGCTCCTGGACAATTCATTGGCTTAATAGCAAAAACTTTTTCTTCCTTTGCTTCTGTTGTAAACATATTTTCACCAAACTTTTCCCAATGACCAGAAGTTTCCCATAAAGTTTTATCCATTATGTCAGGAGTATTTGTTTCGACATAGTTTTCATTGTCTTGTCTATTTCTCATATAGTTTATAAGAGACTGAAATAATAACCATCCTTTGGGATGCCAAAAAACTGCCCCAGGAGCCTCTTCTTGAAAATGAAAAAAATCCATTTCCTTGCCTAGTTTTCTATGATCTCTTTTTTCAGCCTCTTCCAATTGGTGTAAATATTCCTTTAATTCTTTTTCATTTCTCCAAGCCGTTCCATAAATTCTTGTGAGCATCACATTACTTGAGTCTCCACGCCAATAAGCACCAGCAACCTTCATTAGTTTAAAAGCTTTTCCAATATATTTTGTTGAAGGCATATGGGGACCTTTGCATAAATCTAACCAATCACCTTGATTGTATGTTGTTATTATTTCATCTTTTGGCAAATCATTAATTAATTCGACCTTAAACATTTCATTTTTTTCTGAAAAAAATTCTATAGCATCATTTCTAGATAACTCTTTTCTAATAAACTTTTTATCTTGATTAATTATTTCTATCATTTTCTTTTCAATTTTTGCAAAATCATTAGTTGTGAAAGGTTCTTCTCTTGCAAAATCATAATAAAAACCATTTTCAATTGCAGGACCAATTGTAACTTGTGTATTTGGATATAAAGTTTGAACTGCCTCAGCCATAACATGAGCACAGTCATGACGAATAAGGTCTAAAGCTTCATCATCGTTTTTTTTTAGAATTTGAATATTTGAGTCTTCCTCTACAGAACTAGATAAATCTAGAATTTTCCCATTGGCCTTAAATGCAATAGCTTCTTTGGAAAGAGATTTTGAAATTTGCTCAGCTATTTCGAAACCAGTTATGCCTACTTCAACTTTTTTGAAATTTCCATCAGGAAAATTAATTGTAATTTTATCAACCATTATTGTATACTTCTCCAAATAGTGCCATTAGATGTATCCTCAATTTCAATACCCTTTTCTTTAAGTTCTTTTCTAATATTATCTGCAATATCAAAGTTTTTATTGCGTCTAGCTTCATTACGATTTTTTATCAACCTTTCTATAGTGACTTCATCTAAATTTTTTGATTTTCCGTATCCAAGCCAAGTATCAGGTTCTTGTTGTAGAATACCTAAAATTTTACCTATTTCTAATAAATTGAATTTAATTTTTTCTCTAGTTTTCTTATCAGCTTTATTAACCTTATTTGTTAGTACATTCAATTCTGCAATAACTCTCGGGGTGTTTAAATCATCATATAGACCATCAATAATTTTCTCATCTATCTCCCCCTTTTCTTCATATGCATTAATATTTTCAAGTTCTTTTAAAGTTCTATAAAAACGATCAAGCATAATACTATTTTGATTAATGATATCTTTTGTCCAATTTAATGGTTGTCGGTAATGAGCAGATAAAAGGGTTAACCTCAATACCTCACCCTTATATTCCTTTATTAAATCATGTACTAATTTAATATTACCAATAGATTTAGACATTTTTTCACCCTCAACATTTACGAAACCATTATGAAACCAATACTTTGAAAAAGAAAGTAAATCATTTGAGTTTTTATGAGCAGCACATGACTGTGCAATTTCATTCTCATGATGAGGAAAAATTAAATCTGCTCCCCCACTATGTATGTCAAAGGGAAGTCCTAAAGTTTTTTCAGACATAGCTGAACACTCTAGATGCCAGCCAGGTCTTCCAAATCCCCAAGGCGATTGCCATCCAGGCAAAGGAGTTGGGCTAGGTTTCCATAAAACAAAATCCGTCGGATCTTTTTTGTATGGTGCAACCTCCACTCTACTTCCAATAATTTGTTCCTCACGATTTCTGCCTGATAAAGATCCATATTTTTTAAAAGAAGGAACATGAAATAAAACATGACCATCTTTTTCATAAGCAAAGTTATTTTCAATTAGTTTTTTAATAATTAATATCATTTCATTTATATGTTCTGTTGCTTTTGGCTGGATGTCGGGTATGCTTACGCCCAGCATCCCCATATCTTCATTATAAATTTTTGTAAATTTATGTGTTAAATCTTTTATTGGCACCTTTGTTTCTTGCGAAGCTGTAATTATTTTATCATCAATATCAGTAATATTAGAAACATATGTCACTTTTGGATAAAGAGTTCTTAAAAAACTTATTAATAAATCATTAACCACTGCCATTCTTGCATTACCTATATGGGCATAATTATAAACAGTTGGGCCACATGCATAAATTCTAATGTGTGATGAATTAATCGGTTCAAACTTTTGTATTTTTTTTGTTAGAGTATTATGAATTTTAAAAGTTTTCATAAAATTAATAGTTTAATTTAATTGTGATTGGCTCTCCATGTTTAAGTATAATTGCAGCTTTAGCAAATTTTGGAGGCCCTTTTGGCTGGTAATTATTACTAAATGCAAAACCTTCTTTAGGTCGCCAAAAAAAACCAGTTTTTAATTTATTGTTAGAATCCTCATCATGATAAACAACTACAGCAATTCTTCCTTCATGTATCTTTTCAAAAGGAATAACCGTTTCACCTTTATTGGCTTTCTTACGAACTTTCTCTATAGCTAAATCCTCATTTAAGAATGATTCTTTATCAGTATAAATTTTGACATCAATATAGCCTTCTCCATGTTCTACATTAGTAATAACTATAGTTCCATGAGCCAATAAACTAACTGGGGACAAAGCAATAATTATCATCAAAGATAATGGTACAAAAACTCTTTTCATATTAATTTCTACAATATAATACTTAGCTTTGTTGAACAATAAAGAATATTTAGAGTGTCTATTTAGCTCCAACAAACCCCTAATTATTTATAGGGTTAAAAATGGCTTTGATGTATATACAGATTTTTCAAAAAGAATTAAACTAACAAAAAACAATGCTAAATTATTTTTTGAAAAAACAGTAAAACAAAAAAATAGTTATAATAAATTTTTTGATGGTTATGTAGGTTTTTTAAGTTATGAACTTCAATGTAAATTAATTAATATTAAATTACCTAAACAAAAATCAAATGGTTTCAAAGACAGTATTTTTTACAAACCAGAAACTTTAATTAAAATAAGAAAAAATATTAATAATTTTAGAACACAAATTTTTAGTACTATTAATGACCTTAAACTAAAAAAAAAGCTAGACCCATCTTATAAAAAATTTTTTTACGAAAAAAAATTTAATGTTAATTTAACCTTAGAACAGTATAAAAAATTTTTTGATAATTTTTCAAAAAAAATTAAAGAAGGAAAAACATATCAAATTAAGATATGTCAAAAATACAGAAATAAATCAAATATAGACGCTGTTCAATTTTTTTGGAAATTAATGAAAGTTAATACTTCGCCTGAGTCATTTATGATTAGAGATAATAATTATTCAATCATAAGTTGCTCACCAGAAACATTAATTGATAAGAAAAAAAATATAATTATAACTAAACCAATTGCAGGAACACTCAGAAGAAACAAAAAAATAAATAAAAATTTCGCAAAGAAATTTTTTTCAAAGAATCAAAAAGAAAGCAAAGAACACAATATGATAGTAGATATGGAGAGAAATGACTTATCCAAAATCTGTCAAATTGGTAGTGTTCATATAAATAAATTAAAATTTGTAGAAAAATATAAAGATCTCTATCACTATGTTACTATAATTAAAGGCCGATTAAAAAATAAAGTATCTGCTTATGATATTATTATTGCAATGATGCCAGGAGGATCGGTAATAGGATGTCCAAAAATTAGCACTATAAAACTTTTAAATCATCAGGAAAAAGATAGTCGCAATATATATACTGGTAGTTTTGGTTATATCAAATCCGACGGAGATATGAGATTTAACATAATTATTAGGTCTTTACTTAATTTTAATAATGTTTCTGAAATTGCTGTAGCTAGCGGTGTAATACTTGGAAGTACGGCCTTAAAGGAGTACAAAGAAAATTTTATAAAAGCTAAGTCATTATTAGACATATTTAAATCATGATATACATTATAGATCATGAAGACTCATTTACTTTTAATTTAGCCCATTTGTTAGGTTTGTTTGATAATGTATTTGTAAGTAATTACTATGAAATAAATAAAATAAAATTAAATAATGCAAAAACTATCGTTTTATCTCCTGGCCCAGGTGAACCAAAAGATTATTTAGCTACAAATAAAATTTATCATAAATATAAGGGAAAGAAAAAAATATTAGGTATTTGCCTTGGTTTTCAACAAATATTATTTGCTGAAGGAGGTAAAATTGTTCAACAAAAAAATATATATCATGGATACCAATCAATTATTAGGATTTTGCCTAAAAGTAAATTATATAAAAATCTTAAATATTTGTCAGTCGGCAGATACCATTCTTTGCAATTAAAAGAGCCATTCTGTTCTTCTTCAATAGATATAACTATGCGTTGTAGCAAAACAAATGTTGCAATGGCTTTTGAGGATAATATAAACAAAGTTTATGGTTTTCAATTTCATCCTGAGTCTTTTTTAACCAACAATGGAAAATATATCATTCAAAAAATCTTATCTTCATGATTCTCTTAAAGAAATAAAATTTATTGATCTTTGGAATTCAGAAGGGGCTTTTACAACAATTAGAATTTATGGAAGACCTGCAAAATATGTTTTAGTTAAAAATCATATAAAAAAATTGAATTCTTCGCTAAAATATTTTTCAATTAAATTTAATTTAGATTATAAAATAATCAAAACCCTCATTGGTCAAAATATTAAAAAAAATTTATTTTATGATCATCTTTTACGTATAGCTATAAATAAAAAGATTATATCATTTTCTCTAAGAAAGTGCCCCAAGGTAAATAATAACTTTACTGGAATTTTTGTAAATTATAAAAGAAAAAATTATTATCACAAACATTTAAAATATATTAAAATTTTAAATTTATTAAAAAAAATTAATAGATCTAATAAAGAAATTATATTATGTCATAAAAATATAGTATATGAAGGATGCACAACCAATATTATTTGCATTAAAAATAATAATTTTTACCTCTCTTTAAGAGGTCAATATAATGGAGTCACAATTTCTTTTTTTAAAAAAAAATTAAAAAATAAGATACAAAAGAAGATAATTACAAAAAGCTTCTTAAGAGAGTGTGAAGAAATTATTTTAGTAGGATCGGGGAAAGGTGTAGTAAGTTTAAAAAATATCCCACAAATTTCATGGAGATCTAATTCTGATAATGTATATAAAAGATTAAAGAATATTTATGAAACAAATTTAAAATGAAAATATGATACTGAATAAGAAAAACTTTAGTTTAAAAAAACCATCAATAATGGGAATTTGTAATATAACTTTGGATTCATTTAGTGATGGTGGTAAAAACTATAAAACTGAAGATGCCCTAAAAAACATTAGCAAAATGCATAAAGAGGGTGCAAAAATCATTGATATTGGAGCCGAAAGCACTAGACCAGGGAGCAATCCTATAACTTATTTAGATGAAATAAAAAGATTAGAACCTATTTTAAAGAAAATACCCAAAAATAAATTTGTGATTTCAGTTGACACAAATAAAATCGAAACTCAGGAATTTGTCCTAGAAATGGGAGCTCATATTATTAACGATGTGTTGGGCGGTTCAAAAGACCTTTTCTATTTGACGAGTAAATATAAAAATGGCCTAGTTTTAACACACACTCCATCTAAACCAAAAAATATGCAAAGAAAAACTAATACATACAATAATTTAATTAAAGATATAAAAAAATATTTTTTAATTAGAAAAAAAATAATTGATCAATATAATATTCCTTACAAAAAAGTTTGGCTTGATCCTGGAATTGGTTTTGGTAAAAATCTTAAACAAAATTTACAAATAATAAGTAATATTGAAAAATTTAAACTGAATAATTTTGGCTTGCTGATTGGGCTTTCGAGAAAAAGTTGGATTAGTAAAATTAATAAGTCTGATGTTAAAAATCGTATAGGAGGCTCATTAGCGGGATTAATCTATTTATTAAGAAAAAATGTTGATATATTAAGAGTTCATGATGTTTTTGAATCTAATCAAGCAATTCAAGTTTATAATAAAATTTTATGTTCAAAATTAAAATAGATCAACTAAAAGTCATGGCTAACATCGGAACTTCTTTAAAAGAAAGAAGAAAGAAACAACCTTTACTAATTACTGTATCTTTTGAATATAAATTTAGTAAAATTAAAAATCCTGATAATATTAATAATTTAATAAGCTACTCAGAATTAAAAAAATATATTTCTGATTTTATATATCAATCCAAATATCAAACATTAGAAAAACTAATTTTAGAATGTAAAAAAATTTTAAAAAAAGAATTTAAAATTAAAAAGATTTTTATATTAATTGAAAAACCTAATATAGCTAAAAAATATAATTGTCGGTCTGTTAGTGTTTCACAATAAAGTATATATTGCTTTGGGAAGTAACTTGGGTAATTGGAAAAATAATTTTAATCAATCTATAAATTTGTTAGCGAATTTTGGTAAAATTAATAAAATAGCATCAACATATTTTTCAAAACCCTTTGGGTATCAAAACCAAAATTTTTTTTATAATACTGTAATTGAATACTATACCCACAAAGATCCAATTAGCCTACTTAATACAATTAGAATAATTGAAAAAAAATTGCAAAAAAATAAAAAAATAGATAATGGACCACGAAAAATTGATTTAGACATTATTTTTTTTAATCATATTCGCTTAAATTCTAGAATATTAGATATTCCTCATAAAGAAGCACATAAAAGAGATTTTGTACTTTTGCCAATAAAAGAAATTTCGCCTTTTTTAATTCACCCAATTTTAAAAAAGAGTATTTCTGAACTATATAATGAATTAAAAAAAAAATATGTTTTTAAAATTAGGCCGCAAAATTCAAAATCTTTAATATTTTTTTAAGTCTATTATTGCACAAATAATTTTTATTATCTTTTAAGCTTCTTGATATATCAATGCCATAAGGAGACACTGATTTGATAATATTTTTAGCGTTTGCAATATTTATTCCTCCACCAATATAAATGGGTTTATTTAATTTTTTTAATTTTATTATTTGTTGCCTACAATCATCAATAAAAAAAGTTTCGATATTATTACTTTTGTAAATATTTAAATCATAATAAAAAACATCAATAATATTTGCAACTTTTTCAAAATATTTGTAATTGAAATTTTTTGGATTTATTGCAATACCAATTCTTAAACGCTTAAAAATTTTTTTTAATGTTTCTAAATCTGATTTTTCAAAAAAATAGGAACAAGAAATTGTTTTTGGCTTTGTATAATTTATTTGTTTTATCAATTCTAAA
>MDSW01141464.1_pt1 | contig 12020 bp, 9 predicted proteins | sample 811171 | NCBI WGS metagenome assembly MDSW01 (sample SAMN05326641, study PRJNA326480) | marine metagenome | isolation source: seawater | place: Atlantic Ocean: North West | collected 2012
CATTCATTGATTTCCCACCATACTTTGAAGGATGCAGATTGGAAAATGGAGGAACTCTTGAAACTACAGGTTGTGGATCTCCAAAAGGATGGCTTAAAAAAGCTGCGCATATTAAATTTCCAATAACTCATCCAGATGCATATAAATTTTATACAAAAATGTCATTTACAGCTCCACAAATTGGCTTAATGGCAGATTTAGTTGACAGTCAAGGCATGGACCATGCTGCAGCTGCTTCAGAATTTATTGCTCAACATAGAGATCTAATTGATCTTTGGAAAAATTAAAAAAAGATAAAATATTTAAAAATCCTCCCACAAAATGGGGGGATTTTTTTATTTTAATTGTCTTTAAAATATAATATTGTTTAAAACTATGTCTCAATCATCTCATAAAGAAAACAATACACCGGTTATTAAATGTGAATCTGTTTATAAAATTTTTGGAAATAACGCTTTAAATCTTTTAGAAAATTCTAAAGGCCAAGTCGATGCAAAAAAATTTCAAGAGGCTGGTTGTATTGTCGGTGTAAATAATGCTAGTTTTGGAGTAGCAAAAGGTGAAATGATGGTTGTTATGGGTTTATCTGGCTCAGGTAAATCTACTTTACTTAGATGCATATCAAGACTTACTGATGCAACAGCAGGGAAAATTTATATTGATGGAGAAGATTTGCTGGCAATGAACAGTCAACAATTAATTGAATTAAGAAGGAATAAGATGGGAATGGTTTTCCAAAGTTTTGCTCTCCTGCCTCATAAAACCGTTATTGAAAATATAGCGTTTCCTCTTCAAGTTAAGGGAACTAGTACTAAAGAAAGCATGTCCAGAGCTCTTGAAATGGTAGAGTTAGTTGGATTGAAAGGAAGAGAGAATTATTTCCCTAGAGAACTATCAGGTGGTCAACAACAACGTGTTGGTATTGCAAGGTCGCTTGCAGTTGAGCCTGATATTTGGTTTTTAGACGAACCTTTTTCTGCTTTAGATCCACTTATACGTAAAGAAATGCAAGATGAATTCTTAAGATTACAAGGCGTTTTAAAGAAAACAATTATGTTTGTTACACATGATTTTGATGAAGCTTTACGTTTAGCTGATCGAATTGCTATTATGAAAGATGGAATAATAGAGCAACTTGATACTCCTGATAATATAGTTTTAAATCCAGCTACAGAATATGTAAAAAAATTCACTGAAGATGTTCCAAGAGAAAAAGTGCTCAAAATTGAATCCATTATGGATCCTTATGATTCAAATAATTCTAGCTCTAATGAAGTTTCTAAAGATGCTATTATTGAAACTTTAGCTGAATCAATACTTAACAGTAAAAAAATCTTAACTGTAATTGATAAAAACGATAATAATAAAAAAGTAGGATCTTTAGATCCTTCAAAAGTAATAAAAGTAATATTTGGTAGATGATAATATACAAGGATGTTAGAAAGAATTAAAAATTCAAGAGCTAATCAATTTAGTTTATTATTTTTTGTTTTCTTAATCTTATATTTTTTTGTTCCAGAGGATGAAAACAGTTTATTTTGGAGATTGCCCCCTCTTTTACAGGGCATTCCATTAATGATTAATAATTTTCTTGATAATCTTATGTTTAATTGGTTCACAATTCCAATTTGGGATCCAGATTGGCAAATGTATGAAGACAAACCATTATTTAGACTAATAACAAGATCAATTTCAAACTTTTTATTATTTCTAATTATATTTATAAGAGAAATTTTTCTTGGTGGCCTTCAAACAATTGGCTCATTAACTGGAGATTCATTAAAATCAATTAAATGGTTATATTTACCTGCTCTTCCATGGACAGCTGTTGTAATTGGTCTTTTTATTTTAGGCTATAAATTAAAAGGATTAGGCTTAGCTTTAATTGCAAGTATAGGATTTTTTTATGTTTCAATTTTTGGTCAATGGGAACCAACTATGGAGACATTATCCTTGGTACTTGTTACTGCACCAATTTGTTTCATTTTGGGTTTATCTTTTGGAATTTTAGGTTACTTAAATAAAAAAATTGAAGCAACAATGCAACCTATATTAAATGTTGCTCAAACTATGCCTCACTTCTCTTACCTTGTGCCAATTTTAGTATTATTTGGTATTGGAGATCATGCAGGAGCAGTAGCTACAATTATTTTTGCAACACCACCGATGATTCGCTTAACTATTCTTGGTTTAAAAAAAATATCTCCAGAAGTCGTTGAATCAGGCTTGATGAGTGGATGTAATAAATTTCAATTATTGTTTAGAGTTTTAATACCAACAGCACGAAGAGATATTTTAATAGGAGTCAATCAGGTAATAATGCAATGCCTTGCCATGACTACAATAGCTGCATTTATTGGAGCCAAAGGTTTAGGGTTTAATTTAAAAGTAGCCTTAAATGGACTTAAAATTGGTAAAGCTGCTGAAATAGGCATTTGTGTTGTTATCATTGCAGTAGTATTAGACAAGTTATCCTTGGCTTGGGCTAATAAGCAAAAAGATTATTTTGCAAATTTAAACTTTTACGAAAGAAATAAAGCTTTAATATATTTTTTATGCTCAACTATATTATTTGGAATTATAGCTTACTTTAGTGCATTTTATTTTGATAAAGGATTTAATTATTTATATTTAATACCTTTCAATAAGGGATTAACTATTGCTCCAATTCTAGATTCTGGAATAGATTGGATTTGGGAAACGTTTTTCTACTATTTAAATACTTTTAATAAATTTTTAATAACTTACGTTCTCTTTGTAATGCGAGATGCATACCTTGGAATGCCAGTGATATCTACTTTTGTTTTGGTAATGGGTGCAGGTTATATAATAGGAGGTATAAGGTCGTGTTTAATTGTAGGTGGATTAATACTTTTTATTGCTTTATCTGAATATTGGAACAGAGCCTTAATTACTGCATACATGGCTACTTTCGCTGTAGGCATATCTGCAATATTAGGAATTGTTGTTGGTTCAATTTGTGCTCGAAATGAATTTTCAACTAAATTTATTCTTGGGGTTTGTGATTTCTTTCAAACTTTTCCATCATTTATTTATTTAATTCCAGTTATTCTTCTTTTCGGAATTACTGATACATCAGTTATGATTGCTGCAATAGCCTATGCTACAGTTCCAGCAACAAGATACACTGTTGAAGGCCTTAGAAGCGTTCCTTCAGCTTTGCATGATTCAGCTTCAATGTCAGGTGTTTCAAATTTGCAAAGATTAATATCAATTGAGCTACCCCTAGCCTTCCCTCATATAATGCTTGGAATAAATCAAACAGTTATCTTTGCTTTGTTTATGGTAATTTTAGGTGCGCTTATTGGAACTGAAGATTTAGGCCAAATCATTATGGGATGTTTGTCACGACCAAACGGAGCTGGCATTGGTTTGACCCTAGGTATATTTGTATCGTTTATTTGCTTGGCAGTTGATAACTTAATAAGGACATGGGCTGATGAAAGAAAAAAATTATTGGGTTTAGATTAAAGAAAAAAACTTTATGAAACTTAAAGATAAAATAGCAATAGTAACTGGAGGTGCATCAGGTATTGGTAAGTCAACTGCTGAACTATTTGCAAGAGAAGGAGCAAAAGTTGCTATACTTGATATAAATGAGAAAGAAGGAAAAAAAACAATTAAATTAATCAAGAAAAATGGTGGGAAAGGTATTTTTTTAAAAACAAATGTTTCTAAATCAAATCAAGTTATAAAATCAATAAATCATATAATAAAAATATTTGGAGAAATTAATATTCTATTTAACCACGCAGGTACCATAATTGTTAAACCTTTTCATAAAACAACTGAAAAAGACTATGACTATTTAATGGATATTAATGTTAAGTCTGCATTTTTAGTTTGCAATAAAGTTTTACCACATATGAAAAAAAATGGAGGAGGTTCTATAATTATTACTTCTTCTATTGGAGGGGAAAAAGGATTTGCGTATGAAGCTGTATATTGCATGTCTAAAGGAGCAGTACTTCAATTAGCAAGATCTATAGCAATTGAATATAGAGACGATAAAATAAGATGTAATGCTATTTGCCCAGGGTTTGTGAAAACAAACCATGGATTAAGTGAAATAGTTCAGTTGGATAAACTCGGTCAAAATTGGAATGAAGAGGATTTAAGAACTGTTCAAGGGAGATTATGCGATCCTTTTGAAGTAGCAAATGCTGTTTTATATCTTGCATCTGATCAATCCAGTTTTGTCAATGGAAATGCTTTTTACATTGATAATGGCTGGTATTCTAAGGGATAAAAACCCATAAATACTGTTTTTTCTCTAAATTAATCTATTGAACAGATAGCTCAATTTAGTTAGTTTAATTTCTATTATAAAATAGGAGGTTTTTATGACTATTATTAGGAGATATTTTGTCTTTCTAATCAGTATTGTTTTTTTTGGTTTATCAACAAGCTCGATAGCTGTTGAATCTAAAGATCCAATAAAATTAACTCTTCATGATTGGACTGGGCAATTAATAACTACAAATATAATGGCAGAAGTTTTAAAAAAAGCAGGCTATAACATTGAGCTAGTACCAGCAGATTACATTGCACAATTTGCAGGTCTACAAACTGGTGATCTTCATGTAGCTATGGAAATGTGGGAAACAACAGGAAGAGATGCAATTGATGAATATACAGCTGATGGAAGAGTTGTAAATGTCGGCTCTACTGGAATGGATGCTATTGAGGAATGGTGGTATCCAACCTACATGAAAGAAAAATGTCCTGGTTTACCAAATTGGGAAGCTTTAAATGATTGTGCAGAAGCATTTTCAATTCCAGAAACTGCTCCTAAAGGAAGATATTTAGGAGGACCTGTTACCTGGGGTGGCTTTGATGATGAAAGAGTGGAAGCTTTGGAACTTGACTGGGAAGTAATACATGCAGGTACAGATGCTGCTCTATTTGGAGAATTAGAATCCGCTTATCAAAGAAAAGCTCCAATAATGTTATGGGTTTATGCTCCGCACTGGGCTCCATCAAAATTTGATGGGGAATTTGTGGATTTTCCTCCATACACAGCAGAATGTTACAATGATCCTTCATGGGGTGTAAATCCTAATCTAGCATATGATTGTGGAAAGCCAAGAGGCCCAATATGGAAAGTTGCATCAAGTATGCTTAAAGATAAGTGGCCAGGTGCATACGATGCAGTAGAAGCATTTACTCTTGATAGCAATGAAATGGGTAACCTTGTTGCAGCAGTTGACTTAGATGGCAATACTGTTGAAGCAGTAGTTGCTGATTGGATGACTAACAATGAAGATAGATGGAGCTCTTGGATAAAATAAGTTCCAAGAACAAAATAATTTTTTTTATGGGGGAGATCAATTCCCCCATAATTTTTTAGTTGTGACTAATCTAATTAAAAATAATAAAATATATTTTTTTATTTTCTTTTTTTTAACTTTTTTTTTATTTCTATATGGAAAAGATATAGCAGGCCTTTTAGATGCAAAATGGATAATAAAATATCCAAAACATTTAGTATTTCCTTTAGCTAAATATTTAAGTGGATTTGTAAAATGGTTAATGGATGACGCAAATTTTATAATCTTTTCTTTCAGAGATTTTACGCGCTTCATTGCATGGATAATAGAGATTCCTTATAATTTGATCTTAGCATTAATATCAAAGGGTTTTTTAAGTGGACAAGGTCAAGATGCAAAAGAAATACTCGCTCCTTTAAGTTGGATGTCAGTCATAGCAATAATTATGTTTATGGCACTATACACAAAAGATAAATTATTAGTTTTTCTTGTTTTCTTCGCATTTCTTTATCTTGCAATATTTGGACAATGGAAAAGTTCAATGGTTACATTATCTTCAATAGTTATAGCAGTACCTGTTGGAGTAGTCATTGGATTATTTTTAGGAATATTATCTTACAAATCAGAAATTTTAGAAAAAATTATATCACCCGTTCTTGACTTGATGCAAACTATACCTGTTTTTGCTTATCTAGTTCCTATTCTAGTAATGTTTGGTTTTGGGCCAGTTGCTGCTTTAATAGCTACTATTATTTATGCTATGCCACCTATGGTTAGAACAACTTTATTAGCTTTAAAAAATATCGATCCACAAATTAAAGAAAGTGGATTGATGTCTGGTTGTACCAAAAGACAATTAATGTGGCGAGTTTTAATCCCTACTTCAAAACCAACTTTAATGATTGGTGTCAATCAAGTCATAATGTTATCTCTAAATATGGTGATAATAGCTTCGATGATTGGTGCTGGAGGGTTAGGTTATGATGTTCTAGCTTCTCTAAGAAGATTAAATATTGGTGCAGGAATAGAGACTGGTGTAGCAATTGTAGTTTTAGCCATTGCTTTAGATAGATTAAGTCAGGCTTTTGTAAACATTAAGACTGAAAGAAAAAAAATTAACATTTCTTTTTTAAAAAGATATTCAAGAATTATATTTTTATTTTTATTTATAATAATAATATATTTTCTTAGCACTTATTTGCCTTTTCTTAAAAGTTTTCCTGAACATTTAGTTATAAATACTTCAGCTTTTTGGGAGTCGTTAATTAAATATATAAACATAAACTACTTTGATACTCTTGAATCAATTAAGGTAACCTTATTAACTTATTTCATGCTTCCTATTAAAAGATTTTTACTAGGAGTGCCATGGCCGTGGTTTGTTTTAATTATAAGTTTAATTGGATGGCATTATGGTCGTTTAAAACTAGCAATGCTCTGTTTTTTACTTTCTTTATTTATTGTTTTCACAGGCCTTTGGGAAAAAGCAATGGTTACAATTTATTTGTGTGGTTCAAGCGTAATTATTGCAAGCATCATTGGAATACCATTAGGAATTTGGGCTGGAATAAGCTCTAAAGCAAATAGAGTTTTGACGGTTATAATTGATACTCTTCAAACTCTTCCAAGCTTTGTATATTTGATACCAGTAGTTATGCTTTTTAGGGTTGGCGATTTTACAGCCATGCTGGCTGTTATATTATATTCATTAGCACCGGCTGTTCGTTATACTGCTCATGGCATTAAAAATATAAATAAAGAGATAGTAGATGCAGGATTAATTTGTGGATGTTCTCAACGACAAATATTATTAAAAATAAAGCTACCTCTAGCTATTCCTGAAATCCTCTTAGGAATTAATCAAACTATAATGCTGGCTCTCTCAATGTTAGTAATTACAGCATTAGTTGGTACTAGAGAGTTAGGTCAAGAAGTTTATATTGCTTTAACTAAAGCAGATATAGGCAGAGGTCTAGTTGCTGGTTTATGTGTTGCTTTTATATCTATTATAGCTGATAGAATTATTAAATCTGGAAGTGATAGATTGAAAATCAAATATGGAATGAAATAGTAATTAAATTATTCTCCTAAAATACTATCGTCTAAAATTTTAGTCTCATATGCTGAATAAGAATGCCATCCCACAACTGTTTGATCAAAATCAACTAAACTACCTGTCATTAAACCTGATTCATCTGAGCATAAAAAAGCCAGTATTCTTGCTACATCTAATGGTTTATTTAATCTTTTAAAAGGAACTTTTTCTTCTGCTTTTTTTAACCAATTGTTATCTGCATCATGAAATTTTTTTTGTATCATGTCCTCAGCTGGAGTATCAGTCCAACCTAAATTAAGGCCATTTACTCTGATTTGATGTCCTGATACTGAATTAGCTACATTTTTAATCATTATACCAAGAGCTGCTTTAGAAGAACTATAAGCTGTTAAAAATGGCATACCACTGTAAGCGGCTACGGACAAAACATGAGCTATCGTTCCTTTAACCTTGTCCCTAATCATTATTTTTATTGTATCTTGCATTAAAAAAAATGGAGCCCTTGTGTTTATATTAAACATTTTTTCAAAATTTTCAGGAGTTGTGCTTAAGATTGTTCCTCTTTCAGTAAAAGCGGCTGAATTAATTAAAGTATTTATCGTTCCAAATTTTTTATCTGTTTCTGATACAATTTTTCTACAATCTTCCAAGCTTTCTAAATTTGCCTTAACATAGATACATTGAGACCCAATCTCTTCAATTTCATTTTTAATTTTATTACCATTTTCATGATTCCTACCGCAAATAGTTATGCCTTTTGCACCACGACTAGCCAATAATTTTGCTGTTTCAGCACCACTTCCCTGTGTGCTTCCTGTAACAATAATAATTTTATCTTTGAATTGACTTGATTCATCTTGTGTATATTTGTTTTTCATAACAATTTTGATAAAATCATATTAATTAAAAACAACCAACTAATCAAAGTTTATATTTATTACTTTGCTAGTTTCATAAGACTCATATGCTGCATTAGCAATAATTAGAGCATTTCTTCCATCTTCAAATGAAACCAATGGTTTTGAATTATTTTTAACAGTATTAACAAAAGAATCAAATTGATCTTTATAAGCTTGCGAATATCTTTCAATAAAAAAATAATGAATTGTATCTTTAGAACTCGTATTTTCAGCAGAAAAAAGCTCAGTAGAGGTAGGAGTTTGGTTATTTGAAATAATCATTCCCTTACTTCCAAATACTTCTACTCTCTGATCGTAGCCGTATACTGCTCTTCTTGAATTATTAATGTGAATTAAAACTCCAGCTTTTGATTTTAAAACAAACATTGCTGTATCAAAATCTTTTGCCTTTTTTGCATTTTCATCAAAAAGATTTTCTCCAAATGCAGAAACTTGGACAATAGGGTCTTCTCCGAGAATAAATCTTGAAAGATCAAAGTCATGAATAGTAGTATCTCTAAAAAAACCACCAGCAGCGTTAAGGTAATCTAAACCTGGGGGTTCTGGATCTCTACTTGTAATTATAATCATCTCTAATTCGCCAATAGTTTTTTTAACTCTTGCCTGTTGCGCCTTAGCATGACTATTATCAAATCTTCTGTTAAAACCAATTTGTAAAGGCACATTCGAGCCTTCTATATCTTGCATACATTGATTTACTTTATCAATATTTAGATCTATTGGTTTTTCACAAAAAATAGCCTTTCCTGCTTTGACGCCCATAGTAATAAATTTTGTATGAGTTGGAGTTGCCGAAGCGATTAATATAGCATTAATTTCATTTGAGTTAATTGCTTCTTCAGGTGAATTTACAGCTTTTGCATTGAATTTTTCTGCAACTTGATTAGCAAAGTTCTTATTAATATCATACACATATTTTAATGCAGTTTCTGAATGATTATTAATAATTTCAGCATGCATTTTTCCTATACGTCCAGCACCTAATAAAGCAAAATTAAGCATAATTAACTAGATCAGAATTAAAAAATAAAATCAAGAAAGAATAATTAAATTTTTATCCACTTTGAGTTTTGTTTGGATGATTTCTTAGCAGCAAAAATAAATTTGATTCCTTTGACTCCGTCTTTAATACTAGGGTGAGTATATTTAAATTTCTTATTTTTATTATAATTGTAGATTGAGTTTGCAAATTCTGTATAAATATTAGCAAAAGCTTCAAAAAAACCTTCTGGATGGCCTGCCGCTAGACGTGAAGATTTCATAGATAAATCAGAAACAAAATTACTTGCTCTAGTAATAATTTTTGCCGGTTTATTCAATTCAACAAATTTTAAATGATTAGGATCATCTTGAAACCATTCAACCGATCCTTTATTGCCATAAACTCTAATTTTTAATCCGTTTTCTCCACCAGTTGCTGCTGAGGAGACCCATATTGATCCTCTTGCGTTATTCTTCATTCTTAACATCATGAAAGCATTGTCATCTACTGACAATTCTGGTGAAAGAGAATTAACCTCAGCAGAAATTTCTTTTACTTCTAAGTTAGTGACATATCTTAAAAGATGGTAAGCATGCGTTCCTATTTCAGCTAATATCATCGATGGTCCGCACAATTTTTTATCTAATCTCCACTTTAAAATTGTAGATTCATTTTTTTTACTAATTCCAACCGTATAACCTTGGGGATATTCTACATTAAAAAGCATAACCTTGCCTATCATACCGTTTTCAATAATGCTCTTAGCTTCACGTAACATAGGATAAGCAGAATAATTATGAGTAAGAGCAAAAACAACTTTATGTTTTTTAATTAACTTTTCTAATTTAATTGCATCTTCTAAAGTAGCAGTAAGTGGTTTATCACTTATTATATGAATTTTTTTTTCAATAAAAGGTTTGGCAATCTTATAATGATCTCCTGAAGGTGTCATGATGCCTAATGCCTGAATACCATCTTTTCTCTTAAATTCTTTTTTTGCCATCACATTGTAATTATCATAACAACGTGAAGGGTCTAAGCCTAAGGATTTGCCAAATTTAATAGATTTTTTAATATCACGAGAAAAAACTCCTGCTACAAAACTAAATCTATTATCAAATCTTGATGCTAGTCTATGAGAATAGCCAATAAATGAATTAGGGCCTCCTCCAACAAAACCTATTCTAATTTTAGGTTTTCCGTCAAGCAAATCATTGCGCATCAAATTTAATTTTCCAAATGCGATTTTTTCTTTTTTTGACATTTATTATGCTATTCCGCCATCAACTATGTAGTTTTGTGCTGTTATACCGGAGCTTTGATTTGATGCAAAAAAGAGAACAACCTTAGAAATATCTTCAGGTTCAAGCAATTTTTTAATACATTGTCTGTTCAGGGTTTCCTTTTCTATTTCTGGTGTTAACCATAACTTTCTCTGTCTTTCTGTAATAATCCAACCAGGCACAACACAATTGACCCTAATATTATAAATACCAAGATCTCTTGCTAAAGTTCTGGTTAAACCCATAATTGCTGATTTAGCTGTAGTATATCCAGGCATTCCTCCTTGAGCCAAAATCCATGAATAGCTTCCTATATTTATAATTGAACCCTCGCCTAAATTTTTCATGTCTTTATATACTGACTGAACAGTAAAAAAATAATGTCGTAAATTAGTATTCATCCTATTATCCCAAAATTCAGGAGTAACATCATCAATACTGTGCCTTTCATCATTTGCTGCATTATTAACTAAAATTGAAATAGGTCCAATGTCCTTTTGAATTTCTTTAATTATATTTTGCATATCTGTAATATTCAATAAGTCACATTCTCTAAAAATTGATTTGTGATAAAAACCATCAAATTTTTCTACTAAACTTTTTCCTAATTCTACTTCTTTGTCTAGAAAAACAACTTTTGAACCTTGTTGAAGAAATTTTTCAACAATTGAAGATCCAATACCTGATGCTCCACCTGTAATTAGAACAATCTTTTCTTTTAATGAGGGATAATTAGGTATTTCTTGCATAAATTAATAAAATTTATTTATTTCTATTTTTATGTTATTTATTAATTGTTTAACATAATGTTTAATATAATCAAATTAAATGAAAAAGATAATGTTGGAATTGCTCCGATGCCAATTCCAAAAACTAGTAAAGTTAATAAAAACCTAATAACAAAAGATAATATACCTTTTGGACATAAACTAAGCTTGGTAAATATAAATAAAGGGGATTATATTTATAAATATGGACAGATTATAGGCATTGCTTCAAATAACATACTTATTGGAGAACATGTACATTCCCATAATCTTGTTTTCAAAGATTTTAAAAGAAATTATGAAATTAAAGCAAAACATAAAATAAATACAATAAAATCTGATTTGTTTTTTAAAGGATACAAAAGAAAAAATGGTAAGGGGGGTACGAGGAACTATATTGGTCTTATTAGCACTGTAAATTGTTCAGCTACTGTTGTTAAAAGAATTGCAGAGAATATTAACAATCATTTATCTAAAAATAATTTTCAAAATATTGATGGTGCAGTTTGTCTTAAACACTCTTCTGGATGTGGAATGAACACCTCAGGTTATGGTATGGAAATTTTTAACAGAACTATAGAGGGTTTTAAAAATCATGTAAATTTTGGTAAAGTTTTTGTAATAGGTTTAGGTTGTGAGTGTGCTCAAATTTCTCTTTATGAAGATAATAATGAGGAAAATAAAATTGAATACATGAATATCCAAGACGAGGGTGGAACAA
>MDSW01046538.1_pt1 | contig 12017 bp, 14 predicted proteins | sample 811171 | NCBI WGS metagenome assembly MDSW01 (sample SAMN05326641, study PRJNA326480) | marine metagenome | isolation source: seawater | place: Atlantic Ocean: North West | collected 2012
AAAAAGCAATAAGTCTGGTATTTGGTCTGGTAAATTTTTAATGCCTTGGGAATGGAGAAAGAAAAATAAATAATCTATAAGGTACTAAGTGATTCGCAATAAATTATTTTTATTTATTTTTATAATTATCTCAGCTTGTTCATCAATACCAAAGAATACAGCAGATGGTTGCTCTATATTTTCTGAGAGATATCTTTGGTATAAATATGCAAAAAAAACTGAAAAAAAATGGGGAACACCAATCAGCTTACAGTTGTCAATAATTAAAATGGAATCAGACTTTGATTGGTTAGCAAAACCACCACGTCAAAAACTATTTAAAGTTATTCCTTTTAAAAGACCTTCAAGTTCTTTAGGTTATTCACAAGCAGTCAAAGGAACATGGGAGCAATATAAAAATGAAACAAATAATCCTTTTGCAACTAGAGTAAGATTTAAGGACAGTGTTGATTTTATAGGCTGGTATACCAATAAAACAGAAAAAATATTAAAAATTTCAAAAAAAGACTCTTTTAGACAATACATTGCTTATCATGAAGGATGGGGAAACTATAAAAATTATAAAAATAACGCAAAAGTTATTTCGTTGGCGAAGAGAGTAGAGCGACAGACTAATAGCTATAGAAAGCAACTCATTGATTGCAAAAAAAGATTAAATAGGAATAAGTTTATTATTTTTTAACGAAGTTCCTTATTTAGCTCTATATCAACAGCATCTATTCGTTTTGTGTTTTTAGCTAAAGCTATATACATTGTAGGAGTTACATAAAGAGTAAAGAATGTTGAGATAATCATACCTCCAAGAATAGTTGATCCAACTGCAAGTCTAGATCCTTCACCTGCGCCAGGACCAATATTTCCAATTACAAGAGGAAGCATGGCAATCATTGTACTTAGAGAAGTCATAATTATTGGTCTAAATCTAATATTACAAGCTTCTCTTATTGCATTTTCAATAGTTTTGCCTTTTGTTCTAATTTGATTTGCGTAATCAACAATTAAAATACTATTTTTTGTAGAAATACCTATCAATATAATTAAAGCAATTTGTGAGAATATATTTATTGAACTATTTAAAAATAAAATAAATATTAATCCTCCAAATATTGCGAGCGGAACGGTTAAAACAATAATGAATGGATGAATAAAGGAATTGAATGTTGCTGCCATTACTAAGTATGCAGTTAAAATTGCTAACGCAAAAATAATAAACAATTCATTACTAGTTTCTTTGATTTCTTCAGATTTACCTTTCCATGTAATTTGATTTTGTGGAGCAACTTCAGCCATTGTATTTTCTAAATATTTGATAGCCTCAGCCAATGTATAATTTTCTGATATATTTGCTGAAATAGTTACTGCGCTTTGCCTATTATATCTTGAGAGCTGTTTTGCTGTGCCTTCTTCTTTAAAATCTACTAAATTTACCAATGAAACCAATTTTCCATTTGTTTCAGATCTCACAAATATTTTTGATATTCCCTCTTTATTTCTTCTATCAGATAAGTATTGCTGAAGTATAATTGGATATTCTTTTCCTAGCTTATTAAATGTTGTGACTCTTTTTCCTCCATACAAAGTCTCTAAAGTTCTACCAATTGATTCTGTGGAAACTCCTAGATCTTTTGCCTTATTTTTATTAATTATAAGTTTAACTTCTGGTTTATTTCTAGAATAGTCAGACTCAATTCTTGATAAGTTTGTATTTTGTCTTAATTTTCCAATTACATCTTTTTGTATTTTTTCAAGCTCTTCATAAGTAGTTCCATAAATTACCATCTGAACTGGTTTATTATAATTTGAAACTCTAATTGATTGTGGAGAAATTGGAAAGGCAACTGCTTGTGGCAAAGTTACTATTTTTCCGATTGCCTGCCTCATCACAGATTGAGAATCTTGATCTCTATTTTTCCAATGATCAAGAAGCGCAATAATTATAAAGCTATTGTAAGAATTTGCAGAACTACCAAATCCAGGTACACGCATTATAAATCTCTCATAGGGACTATCTTCTGCTTGTAAAAGTGGAATTAATCTTTGTTCAATTACCTGAGCCTTTTCCTCTGTGTATTCAAATGAACTTCCTTCATCTGTAAATCCAATTATTAAATATGCACCTCTATCCTCCATTGGAAGCAATTCTTTTTTTGAAAAATTAAAAAGTAAAATTGAGGAAATAACTATAAATATTATAAAAAAAGTAACAGTTTTTGTCTTACTTAAAGTTATAGATAATGTTTCTTGATAAAATTTTGAAAAATTCAAAAACCAGTTTTCAAATTTCTTAATAATAAAATTTTTATTTGTTTTTTTTGTTAAAAATTTACTCCCCAACATTGGAGAAAGAGTTAATGCAACGAATGACGATACTACAATTGAAAAAGAAAGAGCTATTGCTGTTTCTCTAAATAAAGTTCCTGAAATTCCTTCTATAAATATTAATGGCAAAAAAACTGCAATTAAAATTAAAGTTGTTGCTATTATTGCAAATGTAATTTGTTTAGATCCTTTGTAAGCTGCTACCAAAGGTGTTTCTCCATTTTCTATTCTTCTGTAAATTGCGTCTGTCATTATGACAGAGTCATCCGTGATAATACCTATTGCCAATATAAAGCTTAAAAGCACAAATATATTTATAGATAAACCAAATAAATAAATTCCCAAAAATGAGGCAATTAAACTAACCGGCAAGGCAATTGCAGGCACTATTACAGCTTTTAAATTACCAAGGAATAAATAAATTATTAATACTACTAAAACAAAAGCTATCATAAGTGTCTTGTAGACCTCATTTATTGCAGCACCTACATAAGTAGCCCTATTAAATGCTATTTCTAAATCTAATCCATCAGGCAAAGTTTTTTTAACTTCAGTAATTTTTTTTTTTATTTCTTTTGAGAGTTCAACAGTAGATGCTCCACTTTTAGCATATATTCCTATACCTACTGTTTTTAAATTTAATTGATTTTTTCTCTGAGCTTTAAACAAAGTTTTTTCAGATACAGGTCCAAACTCTATATTCGCAACATCAGAGAGTAAAATTGTATGGTTACCATTTGTTTTTATAGGTAATTGCTTAATAGCTTCAACACTATTATACGATTTATCTAAATTGAGAGTTAAATCAATATTATCTGCCTCTAGAGTACCTGCGGGAAGCCTAATATTTTCTCCTCTTAGTGCTCGTTCCACCTCTTGAATGGTCAAGTCATTAGCTGCAAGTTTTACTGGATCAATCCAAACTCTAATACTTAATTCTCTTAAACCTCCTACTAAAATTCTTCCAACATTTTTTACACTTGAGAATGAGTCTACTAGATACCTTTCAGCATAATCTCCAAGCTCTAAATCACTCCAAGTTGGAGAGGATAGAGCAAGCCACATTGTTGTAGTAAATCCTGCTGCCCTTTTAAGTATTTGAGGAGGATCAGATTCACTTGGCAGGTTATCAACTACTCTTGCTATTCTTTCTCTTATATCATTTGCTGCGTTATCTAAATCTATACTAGTGTCAAATTCTATATTTATTGTGCTTCTTCCATTTTCAGATTTTGAGTCAATATTTTTAATTCCCTCTGCTCCGCCTATTACATCCTCAATTACTTGAGTTACCTCTTGATCTATAATTGGTGCAGCTGCAGAAGAGTAATCTACTTGGACTTGTACCACTGGAGGCTGTATACCGGCTGGCAATTCTCTTACAGGCAGTTTCCAGAAAACAAAAATACCAAAAGTTATTAGAATTAAAGACATTACCCATGAGACAACTGGCCTTCTAATGCTGACGTCAGTAATGAACATTTTACTAATTTTTATCTTCTTTTTTTTTCTTCCAATTAGACTGACTATTTTCTTCACCCTCTTTAATTGGATTTATTTTTGCTCGCGGGTATACTTTTTTTAATCCCTCAGCAACTATTATATCACCTCTGTTAAGTCCTGATAAAATCTCTATTTTTCCTTCATTACGATTACCAATTTGAACTTCTATTTTATTAGCTATGTTTTCGTCTGATACTTTATATACAAATGATTTCTCGCCTTCCATCATGATACTAGTATCTGGTACACCCAATGAATTTCGCATATTAAACATAATACTAACTTCTAAAAGAGATCCCGATATTAGCTGTAAATCAGAATTTTCAACTTTTATTCTTGTTAGCAAACTTCTCGTGTCTGCGTTGATTCTGCTTGAAATAAAATCAATTTCACCTTTGAAAACTTTACTTTTAAAACTAGATACCTTTGCTTCAATGGGTAAACCTTTTTTTATAACGGATGCATAATTTTCTGGAATTTTTATATCTGAGTAAATAACTTTAGTGTCATCGAGTGTTATAATTATAGTTTTGTCTGATACAAATATATCCTCAGTTAGACCTGTGTAACCTAGAACTCCACTAAATGGAGCAATTATATTTCCACTTTTTAATTTAACAATCACATCTCCTTTATTGACATAATTATTAAGCTCTAAATCCTCCAAAAGATCATCTCTCTTAATTCTAAAAGAGTCATTTCTGTTCGAAACTGCAGTTCCAAATGTTTCAATTTTTTCATAAAATCTATTTTCAGATACTTCTGTTACAATTATTCCTGGGGGAGGTATTTTACCAAATTTTTTTTTAAAATGATTTCCTATCATCGTTCTAGCAATTATTACTGATGCAATTACTAAGAAGAAAATTATTACAATTGACAAAATTTTAGTTGATCTTTTCATTTAATTAATCCGTATTCACTCCATGAACCATCATAAATGGTAGGGTTATATTTAGTATTAATCAAAGAATATGCAAGCGCTAATACTGAGGCAGTAACACCTGAACCACATGTAAAAACTATATTATTATCTTGGGTATTTATAAATTCTTTAAAAATTTGATTTAGTTCAGCCTTATTTTTAAAAGTATTATTATTTTTATTAATTATTTGTGTAAATGGTAAACAACTTGAACCCTTTATAGATCCACTTTTTAAATGAGGTCTTAGTTCGGGTACTGAGCCCTTAAATCTTTCATGGCTTCTTGCATCAATTAATTTAAAAATTTCTTCGTTTATATTTTTATCAATTTCAATCTTAGATTTTACCATCTTTTTATTTTCTTTAGCCTTATAACTGCTTTTATTAATTATTGTTTTATTATTAACTGTAGGTTTTCCCTCCTGCTTCCATTTTTTTAATCCACCGTCTAATACAGAAACTAGAGATGGCTCGTGGCCAAAGTATCTGAAAGTATACCAACATCTACAAGAACTTATAACATCTGAGTTATCGTATATAATTATATTATCATTATTAGATATTCCTAAACCAGAGACTATATCTTCCCACACTTCTACTAAAGGTAGCATGTGAGGAAGGTCTGTATATTGATTTGAGTTTTTATCTATGTCAAAAAAAATTGAATTTATAATGTGCTCGTTAGAATATTCTTTAATAGCATTTCTGTTTTGATTAGGTAAATGCCACGAACTGTCAATAATTTTGACTCTATCTAAATTGTTAAATAACCAATTAGTCGTGACTATAGACATTAAAATCTATTTTTTTCTAGATACTTTTGATGATAGTCCTCAGCTTTAGTATAATTTTTAATTTCAGAAACCTTTGTAGTAATTTTTGATTCAAATTTGTTATTTAAATTTTTTATTTTAGATAATGATATAATTTTTTGTTCATCATTATGATAAAATATTTCACTCCTATATTGAGTTCCGATATCTGGTCCTTGTCTATTTAAAGTTGTTGGGTCATGAAACTCAAAAAAATAATCAATTATTTGCTCGTAAGATATCTTTTCAGGATTAAAAGTTAATTTAACAACCTCAGCATGTTGTGTCTCTCCTGTGCATACTTCTTTATAACTTGTATTAGGCATCTTACCCCCGCAATACCCTACTTCTGTTTCAACTATACCTTCTATTTCACTAAATTTTTTTTCTGGTCCCCAAAAACAACCTAGTCCTAAAACAGCTATTTCCATTGATTATTCCTCATATTTATTTAAAGATAATCTTATGCTTTCCAAAAATCAATTAGGTTTTTTTTACATGTTCATATCGGTATGTGCATTCTCTTTAATGGACGTTATTGTTAAGTGGTCCGATGACTACCCTGTCGGACAAGTTTTATTTTTTAGAGGTTTTTGTGGCATGATTCCTATATTGTTTCTCATCCCAAAAGATAGATTTATAGATTTTTATAAAACTGATAGACCTTTGCTGCATTTAAAGAGATGTCTTGCAGGCTTAATAGCTTTAATTTCTATATTTGTTGCACTAAGGAATCTTCCTTTGGCAACAGTTGTAAGCATTACTTTTGCAGCGCCAATATTTACCACAATTTTTTCAATATTTTTATTAAATGAAAAAGTACGCTTATACAGATGGCTTGCTGTTCTTGTGGGATTTTTAGGGGTCGTAATTATTTCTGAACCAGGACTAACTTCACTTAATGTTTACTATTTATACCCAATAATTTTTTGTTTAGGTTTATCTTATGTAGCTATCGCGATTAGAAAATTATCTAAAACTGAACCTGTTTGGTTAATCGGTTTTTTCTTTTCTTTTTCAATAATGATTTTGAGTTTTTTAACTTTTTATCAGGGCTGGAAAATGCCAAGTTTGGTTGATTTATCTTTACTTTCCATGATTGGGATACTTGGTGGATTAGCAAATTTATGGCTTACACAATCTTATAAATACTCGGAGGTAAGTCTTGTAACTCCTTTAAAATACTTAGCTTTAGTATTTGCGATTATTTTTGGGTATTTTATATGGAATGAAATTCCAACAATAAAAACGTTAATGGGAGCTTTTTTGGTTGTAGCTTCATCTTTTATAATCTTCAGAAGAGAAATGTATTTAAAAAAACAAGTTTCTATTACAAGACATGAGTAAACAGCCAGCTTACTGGAACAAAGCAAAAAAATATCTTTCCAAAAAAGACCGTGTAATGAAAAATTTAATCAATAGATATTCAGATGCAAATTTAACATCTCGTAGGGATGTTTTTTTTTCATTATGTAAAAGTATTATCGGTCAACAAATTAGTATAGCAGCAGCAAATTCTGTTTTTCTAAAATTTAAATTAAAATGTGACAATAAAATAAACGCCAAAACAGTTTCTAAATTAACTTTTAATCAATTAAAAAGCTGTGGCTTGAGTCGTCAAAAAGTTTTAGGAATTAAAAGCTTGGCAATACAAACTCTTAATAAATCTTTTAATCCAAAGTTGATTAATAAAATGAATGACGAAGACGCTATCATCTATCTTTCTAATCTAAGACAGATTGGGCGATGGTCAGCTGAGATGATACTACTTTTTACTTATAATAGATCTAACATTTGGCCTGTCCAAGATATTGGCTTGTTGAGGGCAATTTCAAAAAATTATAAAAAAAAATATTTGCCACCAGAAAAGTTTGTTAATTTACTTGAAAAAAGATTTAAACCTTATTGTTCAGTCGCAACATGGTATTTATGGAGAAGTATTGATCCTGAGCCTATTCAGTACTAAATCCCTCAACAACTTGCATATGTCTTTTGGTAGTTTCTTTTGCAATATCCCAACCATCCTTATATTCTTTAGAATTTTTACATTCTAATGCTTTTTCATAACTAGGAAATTCCCAAACAACTATTCTAATAAAATCATCACCCTCATATGTTTTGTGTTCACCGCCCCTTACAAGCGGAACACCACCAAAACTTTTTATGATTGGCGTAACTGTTTCAGCATATCTGTTTAAATTTTCTTGATTTTCAATTTTGTAATATAAACTAATCCAATATCCTTTTTTCATATTAATCTAACCATTTTTTATATTTATTTAAATTTAATTTAATCACCTCAGGTAATTTATCTATATTATATTTTTCTAGCTTATCACCTGTACCTATTTTATTTACTGTTTTATCAACTCTTAAATCATAAATTGCTTGTTTATTTTCCATTATTTTTTTTATTCCTTCTGTATCAAGTGGTTCCAAGTCAAACTCTCTATGATGTAAATATGATTTTAGCTTATGTTCAATTTCCTCTGCACTTTTTATGTTCGAAAAATGCCAACCACCATTATTGACTATTTTTACACTAATGTACTTATTTTTAGAAAATAAGGTATCTAATCTATAAAATGGATATTTTCTATCCTTAATATTGCGTAGCCATTGCGCATCAACAAAATTTTTCATTTTACAAGCCTTAGTTCCAGTCCATTCAATTTTTGGTAATTTTAAATTAAATTTGTAATAAAACATATCTTGCTTAAAAAGAATTATTTTTTCTTTAATTTCTTTTATATTAATTTTTGAAAGATTCGGTATTTCATCTACATCAGATACTAAAATCATGTCTTCATCTTCAGCATCTCTAATACCTTCGCTAATATAATTTCTTTGACCATTTTCTCTAAGTAAAGCGTTAACTATATATTTTCCAGATTTAGTATTTTCTTTTTCATCTTCATGAATTTGGTAAATTTTTTCAGGTATTTTATCAAAAACCTTATAGATGATCTTATCTTTGAATTTTTTAAATTTATTTATATCAAATTTTAATTTACGATTATCTCCTCTATGAGTGAAGCAAGATTCAATTATTACAAAATAGTCTACATATTGATCTAGGTAATTTAACCTAGTATCAAGGACTATTTCCTCATCAAAATACATAAAACAATCAAAAATTCTCATTATGAACAATTGTTTTAATATAATTTTTGAAATAAATCGAAGAATAAATTAAATAATTAAAGAAATATGAAAATAAAACTAAGTTTTTTATTAATATTAAATTTAATAGTATTTAATCAATCGACCTCAGATGAAATGTTTAATATTGGAAAGGAAATATTTTTAAATAGTGGAAACTGTGCAACTTGTCACTCACTTAAAGATGCAGGCTCAATAGCAAATGTGGGACCAAATTTAAATGAGATTAGGCCTAATATTGGAAGAGTTATTAATTCAGTGACGAATGGTATTGGAGTAATGCCAGCTCAGCTAGGAATACTTTCTGAAAAGGAAATTGAGGCAGTTGCATATTATGTTTCAGAAGCCTCCATGAATTAGTTTTAAATACTGTGGTTTTTAATCCAGTAATTTGCAATCTCTTCTCTTTTACAAATCCAGACTTTATCTTTGCTCGTAATATAATCTAAAAATTTTCTAAGTGATTGTATTCTTCCCGGTTTTCCAATTATTCTACAATGTAAGCCGACTGACATCATCTTAGGTTTATCCTTACCCTCCTCATATAATGTATCAAAGCTGTCTTTTAAATAATTAAAAAATTGATCACCCGAATTGAAGCCTTGATTTGTTAAAAATCTCATATCATTATTATCAAGAGTATAAGGTATCATTAGTTGTTTTTTATTTCCTTTAATTTCCCAATATGGAAGATCATCGCTATAAGTGTCACTACAATATAAAAAACTTCCATTATCAATGACAAGGTCTAAAGTATTTGGGCTGCATCTACCCGTGTACCATCCATTTGGTTTTTTACCAAAAATTCTTTTAATACTGCTAATAGCTTTTTGCATATGTTTTTTTTCAATTGATTTAGAAATATTTTGATAATCAATCCATCTCCATCCATGTGATGCAATTTCATAATCAGATTTTTTCATTTCATTACAAATTTCAGAGTTTCTCTCTAGAGCCATCCCAACCCCAAAAATCGTTAAAGGAAGATTATATTTTTTAAAGAGTTTGTGTATTCTCCAAAAACCAACTCTAGAACCATATTCATAAAGTGATTCCATATTAATATGGCGTCCATTAATAGTTTTTGCACCTATTATTTCAGATAAAAAAATTTCAGAAGATTTATCTCCGTGTAAAATAGAATTTTCACCACCTTCTTCATAATTTAATACAAATTGTACAGCAATTTTAGATTGATTTGGCCATTTTACATTTGGAAGATCTGATCCGTAGCCTAACATATTTCGAGGATATTTTTTTTTCATTTTGAAAGGTATATCTCCTCCTTTTTAAACTTATGAATAACTAAATTTTTTCCTTTTCCTTTTCTATCAATTACCAAAAAATTCATATTTTTAGTTGATATAAGGGGAAAATGCCAAATCCCTGACTTTAAATTTATTCCTGTTTGTTTTGGTATTCTAAATGACTCTATTTTTTTTATATTAGGCTTTTGGCCCCTTGGAGCAACAAAAACCAGGAATGAAGTTTCTTTCATAGGAACAAATGCTTGACTGCCTAACGGGTGTTTCTCCATCATATCAATCTTCATTGGAAACCTTCTTTTTTTTGCTGAAAAAATACTGACTATAGTTTTACCTTTCTTTGATGAGGTATCTATTTTTCCAAGATTGTCGTATCTTTTTGCAAATCCGTTGTTTATTTTAAAATATTTTTTCTTATTTGTATCAATCATCTGACCAAACTTTTTGAAGTTTTTTTTACTTATCTTCTTGGGTTTTATTTTTATTTTCATTTTTCCACTTTCCCAAATGCTCTTATTCTTGAAATTCCACCGTCAGGAAAAATATTTATTTTCAAATAATTTACTTTATTTTTTTTATTATTGCTTCTAAACAGGTGCTTTTTGTGAGGTTTTAATTTAGTTTTATTTAGAAAAATCCTCCAATTTTTTGAGTTGGTTAAAATTTTTTTTGAATTTTGTTTATTTGGTAAAAATGCTGATTGAACTGTAAGTGATTCGGGATAGTTTCCTTTAAAATGGTGAGTATCAATTTCTAACCTGGATATTATTCCAGGTTTACCAAATTTTATTATTATCCAATCAAAATTTTTACCCCTACTTCTTCTAGTTTCCCAACCATCGCCCATGTTGACACCCGTTCCAGGACTAAGAACATTTTCAGCTTTGCCAAAATGCTCATTGTTACAACCAACAATTGTAGATCCATTTAGTATAGAGCTTAAATTTACGTCATTTCCATAAAGATTAATTTTTTCTAAATCTACTATGCCATTAAGTCTTATTCTCGCAACACCGCCGTCAGGAAAAATATTCAACTTAATAAAATTAAAAGTTGAGTGATTATTAATTTTAAAATTATGGTTTCTATCTGGAGCAAGTTTTTTTTTATTTAAAATAGTTTTCCATGCTGTTTTTTTTGTAGGATTTTTTTTTGAGAAACATGCCTGCACTGATGCTTGTGAAGGTTGATTACCTGAAAAATAAGAAGTATCAATATCAATATCATATATTTTACCTGGTCTTCCTAATTTTATAATTAAAAAATCATGACCAACTTTCCTTTTTCTCCTTGTTTCCCAACCATCCATCCATTTTCCATGTTTGTCATAAAGCCCTTCTTTGAAGATTGGTTTGGTTGCACTTAAGATTCTATTCGCTGCCCCAAAAAACTCATCAGTTTTGTAAATAATTTTAGAACCAAATTTTGTTTCAGCTAAATTAACAGTGTTTTTAAATTTCGCTTTTTTCATTCTGTAAATAATTCATTTAGTCGGAATAAAGCAATTTTTTTTACTTGGCTTTTTGCTTCTTTGAATTCTAATTCTACATCATTATTTATTCTTTGTCTAAAATTATTTAATATTTCATTTTTGTCTTTATCCTTTACAGCTATAATAAATGGGAAGCCAAATTTTTTTTCATATTCATCATTAAGTTTTTTAAACTCACCATATTCTTCCTCTGTACAATTTTTAAGATTTGCATGGGATTGCTCTTTATTTGAATGTTTGGTTAAGTTTTTTTCTACAGCTAATTTAGGATGAGATCTTAAAATATCTAGGATTTCAATTTTTTTTGCATCATCATATATTTGTACCATTTTAAATATTAAATCTTCTTTATTTTTAAACGGTTTAAGTTCCAAAAGTTTTTCAGCTATCCATTGTGTTTTTTCAAAAATAACTCCAAACAAAGATATAAATTTATCTCTATTTAAATTGTTAAGATCATTTTCTAAGCTCATACTGGACGTTTATTTAAGTTTTAATATATTAATTATTTGTTTTTGTGTAATATACAATAATCAATA
>MDSW01105860.1_pt1 | contig 12017 bp, 12 predicted proteins | sample 811171 | NCBI WGS metagenome assembly MDSW01 (sample SAMN05326641, study PRJNA326480) | marine metagenome | isolation source: seawater | place: Atlantic Ocean: North West | collected 2012
AGGTTTAATTCTTTTTAAACTGTCTGATATTATGCTCATTGAAATATAAATTAATTCTACTACGTTCTTAATATATGGAAAATACTTATCAAGATTTAATTACAGATATTCAGAGTAAAAATCCAAAAATCAGCGGAAAATTAGAAGGTGGTAAAAAATTTAAAATAAAATCAGATTTTAAACCTGCAGGTGATCAACCTGAAGCAATTAAAAATTTAGTTAAAGGTGCTAATAAAGATGAATTTAACCAAGTTCTACTTGGAGTAACTGGATCTGGAAAAACTTTTACAATGGCCAAAGTGATTGAAGCAACCAATAGACCAGCATTAATTTTAGCACCTAATAAAACTTTAGCTGCTCAACTTTATGGGGAGATGAAAACTTTTTTTCCAGATAATGCTGTCGAATATTTTGTGTCTTATTATGATTATTATACTCCTGAAGCATATGTTCCTAGGTCGGATACTTATATTGAAAAAGAGGCTTCGATTAATGAGCAAATAGATCGAATGAGACATTCTGCTACAAGATCTCTTTTGGAAAGAGATGATGTACTTATTGTTGCAAGTGTATCATGTATTTATGGCTTAGGATCAGTTGAAGCGTATAGTAAAATGACTTTAACACTTCAGAAAAACTATGATTACAATAGAGAACACATAATTAAATCTTTGGTTGCTCTACAATATAAACGTAATGAACAAAATTTTTACAGAGGAACTTTTAGGGCTCGAGGAGAGTATTTGGAAATTTTTCCATCTCATTTAGAGGATAGAGCTTGGAGAATAAGTTTATTTGGAGATAAACTTGAAAAAATAGAAGAGTTTGATCCACTTACTGGAGATCAAGTTAGAGAATTAAGTTTAGTAAAAGTATATGCTAATAGCCATTACATCACTCCAAAACCGACAATTGAACAAGCAATCATTAATATTAAAAAAGAATTAGCAATTACTTTAAAAAAACATAAGGCAGAAAATAAATTACTTGAGGCTCAAAGATTAGAGGAAAGAACTAAATTTGATCTTGAGATGATTGAAGCTACTGGCTCTTGTGCAGGAATTGAAAATTATTCAAGATTTTTATCAGGTAGAAAACCGGGAGAACCACCCCCTACTCTTTTTGAATATTTTCCTGACAATACACTAATTTTTGTCGATGAATGTCATGTAACCGTTCCACAACTTAACGGTATGTATAAAGGAGACAGATCTAGAAAAAGTACTTTAGCTGAATATGGATTTAGGCTCCCTTCATGTATGGATAACAGGCCACTAAAATTTGAAGAATGGGATTTAATGAGAACACAAACAGTTTTTGTTTCTGCTACCCCTGGTCCTTGGGAACTGGAACAAGTCAAGGGAAAATTTATAGATCAAGTCATTAGGCCAACAGGTTTAATTGATCCACCAGTTGAAATAAGGCCTGCTAAAAATCAAGTAGATGATTTAATGCATGAATGTAAAAAGGTAATTGAAAATAATCATAGAGTCTTAGTTACAACCTTAACAAAAAAAATGGCTGAGGATCTGACAGAATATCTTCATGAAAATGGTGTTAAGGTAAGATACCTTCACTCAGATATCGATACACTTGAAAGGATAGAAATCATGAGGGATCTTAGAATGGGAGTATTTGATGTTTTAGTTGGAATAAACCTTTTAAGAGAGGGATTAGATATACCTGAATGTGCTTTAGTTGGAATATTAGATGCAGATAAAGAAGGATTTTTAAGATCAGAAACATCACTTATACAAACTATTGGAAGAGCTGCTAGGAATGTTGATGGTAAAGTTATTTTATATGCTGATAAAGAAACAAAGAGTATCAAGAAAGCAATTCAAGAAACTAATAGAAGAAGAAAAATTCAGCTAGATTACAATAAAAAACACAAGATAGATGCTAAGTCAGTTAAAAAAGAGATTAATGATATTTTAGAGAGTGTTTATGAAAAAGATTATGTCAAAATTAATGAAGGTTCTAATATTGGAGGAAACTTAAAAAAACACCTAAAAGCTCTTGATAGAAAAATGAAAGAGTCGGCATCTAACCTGGAATTTGAAGAAGCGGCAAAAATAAGGGATGAAATAAGAAAACTAGAGAGTACTGAGCTAGAGATAACGTTAAATCCAAAAATAAGACAGTATGATATTAAAAACAAAATTTATCCAAAAGGAAGATCAACTATGGGTATGCCCGGAACTAAAGTAACAAAAAAAAAAGATAAAAAATGGAAGCACAGAAAATAATAATTACTGGTGGAGCTACTAGAGTAGGTGCTGCAATCGCTGAGAAATTATCTGGTCCGAATGTAGAAATCACTATCCACTTCAATAAATCAAAATTGAAAGCTCAAAATTTAAAGAAAAAATTACAAAAATTTGGAACAAAGGTTTATTTAGTAAAAGGTGATTTAAGTAAAGAAAGAGATGTTCACAAAATAATAAAATTCTCAAAATCAAAAATGAAATTTTTTGACTGCCTAGTGAATAATGCATCATTATTTGAAAATGATAAATTAGAAAATTTTAGTTCTAAAAGCTGGGAAAAACATATTTCTACAAATCTTAAAGCCCCTGCTCTTTTATCAAAAGAATTTTCAAAAAATATAAGAGGCAAAAATAACAATATTATTAATATCGTTGACCAAAGAGTATTTAAGCTTACTCCATATTTTTTTTCATACACGTTAAGTAAAACAGGCCTATATTCTTTAACTAAAACAAGTGCGATGAGCTTATCACCAAATGTTCGGGTAAATGGAATTGCTCCTGGACCAACAATCAAAAATAAAAGACAGTCAGAAAAACATTTTAAAAGTCAATATTTAGCTACACCACTTAAACAACAAGTTGATGTGAACGAAATTTGTAATGCAGTTGACTTTTTTATTAAAAACAGTTCTATTACAGGTCAAGTTTTAGCAATAGACAGTGGTCAGAGTTTAAACTGGCAAACACCAGATATTATAAAGGGCAAAGAATGAAAAAAAATAATCTCAAAATTGTAAAAATAGATAAAAATAAAAGCTTATATAATTATGAGAAAAAAATTCTTATTAATGAACTAATTTTAGATTTAAAACTTGGATACTATGATTTTGAAAGAAAAAAATCACAAAAAGTTAAGTTTAGTCTTGAGATTGACTATGAAGATAAAAAACCAACTAATGATAAAGATATTAAATCTATCGTAAATTATTCCACAGTAGTTAAACTCATAACAAAACTTGTTAAAAAGAGGCATTATAATTTCCTAGAAACTCTTGCAGAAGCCGTTTTTGATGAGCTATTCAAAGATAAAAGAATTGGAAAAATAATGCTCAAAATTGAAAAATTAGAGATTTTAAAAGAATGTTCATCAGTTGGTATACAAATTACCAAAAAAAGAAGTCATGATAAGTTCTGATATTGGAAAAGAAATAATTAAAAAACAGCTTCCATTAATTCCTAAACTTCCTGGTGTTTACAGGATGCTTAGTGGTAAAGGGGAAATTCTATACGTAGGAAAAGCTAGAAATTTACCTAATAGACTTAAAAGTTACGTGACAGAAAAAAACCACATAATTAGAACTGACAGAATGCTTTCTCAAACAAGAAAGTTAGAAATCACAACAACTTCAAATGAGAGTGAAGCTCTACTTCTTGAAGCAAACTTAATCAAAAAACATAAACCAAAATTTAATATTCTTTTAAGAGATGATAAATCCTTCCCATTTATCTTTATTGGTAATAAAGATGATTGGCCTCAAATTAAAAGACACCGAGGGAAAAAAACAAAAGAAGGTTTTTATTTTGGTCCATTTGCCTCTGCTGGTTCAGCTAATTGGACAATTAAAATGATTCAGAAAATTTTTCATTTAAGAGTTTGTGATGATACTGTTTTTAAAAATAGGGAACGTCCGTGTATACTTTATCAAATTAAAAGATGTTCTGGACCATGTGTAGGATATATTGAAAAAAATGAGTATAAAAAAACAGTTGATGATGCAATAGAGTTTGTTTCAGGTAAGTCGAGAAAAATACAGAAAAGCCTCTCTGATCAAATGGAAAAAGCTAGTGAAGATTTAAATTTTGAGAAAGCTGTAATTTTAAGAGATAGAATTAAATCTTTAAATATTATTCAATCATCTCAAAAAATTAATGAGGCAAACTTAATTGAGGCTGATGTAATTGCGGGATATAAAGAGTCTGGTAAAACTTGTATTCAAGTTTTCTTTTATCGTTCAAAACAAAATTGGGGTAATCAAGCTTTTTTTCCAAAACATGATCCAGAAGATAAATTAAAAGATATACTAAATTCATTTATTTCTCAGTTTTACGAAAATAAAAGTGTTCCTTCGTCAATAATATTATCTGAGGATATTAAAGAAAAAATTCTAATTGAAAAAACACTTTCTCAAAAAGAAGATAAACAAATTAACATTTCTGTTGCAAAAAAAGGTTCAAAACTAAAAGTAATTAATCAGGCAATTAAAAATGCTAAAGATAGTTTAAATAGAAAACTTTATGAAAGTCAAAACAACAAAGGATTATTTGAAACAGTATCAAATAAATTTAATCTTGAAACAAATATCAATCTTATAGAGGTTTATGATAATAGTCATATTCAAGGCACAAATAGTGTGGGAGCCTTAATTGCATATGGTGATGAAGGATTTATTAAAAAAAGATATAGAAAATTTAATATAAAAGTTCAAAAAAATGCTCAAGATGACTATGGAATGATGAAGGAAGTTTTAAGCAGAAGATTCAAAAGAGCAATTAAAGAAAAAGATAATTATCTCTCGCTACCCGATTTAGTAATGGTGGATGGTGGAAAAGGACAATATTCTGCTGCAAGAGAGACTTTAAATGAATTGGGTCTTCATGACATTCCTATTATTGCAATAGCCAAAGGTAAATATAGAAATAGTGGAAATGAAACTTTTTTCCATAATGGAAAAGAATTTAAATTTAGTAAAAATGACCCAACTCTTTTCTTCCTTCAAAGAATTAGAGATGAATCTCATCGATTTGCTATTAGTGCTCATAGAGCAAAAAGAAAAAGAGGAATTAGTAAGTCTTTATTAGATCAAATTGAAGGTATTGGATCTATAAGAAAAAGAGCATTATTAAATCATTTTGGTTCTGCAAGAGCAGTGGAGTCTGCCAGTTTTGATGAAATTAAATCCGTTGAAGGTGTAGAAGAAAAAGTTGCAAAAAAGATATATAATTACTTTCATGAATAAAAAATAATGCTTAAAAAAATTCCAAATTTACTTACTATAGGACGGATTATAATTGTTCCTTTTTTTGTTTTAGCTTTTTATTTACCTGGTTTTTATGGAGATTTAACAGCATTAATCCTTTTTATAGTAGCCTCTTTTACTGACTTTTTAGATGGAATGTTAGCAAGAATGTTAGGTGAAGAGTCTAAGCTTGGAGAGCTCTTAGATCCAATTGCAGACAAAATTATTGTTGCTACTGCTCTTATTCTTTTAGTTATGGATGGTACTATTAGAAATTATGAGGTAATTGCTGCAATAATTATTTTAATTAGAGAAATTCTAATTTCTGGATTAAGAGAATTTCTAGCTGAAGGAAAAATAAGATTACCTGTATCTAATCTAGCTAAACTTAAAACTGTTTTACAGATGATTGCTATAGCTTTGTTATTATCAGGGGATACTGGAAATAAAATAATAAATTTTCAAGATTATAATGCTCAAACTATAGGAATTATTTTATTATGGTTATCTGCTGCATTAACTCTTTATACTGGTTACGATTATATGCGTAAAGGAATAGATCACGCAATTTCAGAAGATAATAAAAATTAAGCTGCTTTTTTCTTTCTTACTAAAGCTTGATAACTTTTATTTAAATCAATTATCAAATCACAGACTTTAAATTGATTTTCTGCTATACATGAAACAGGGGTAACCTCTGCGGCAGTACCTGTTAAAAAACAACCAACAAAGTTAGGTAGTTCTGTTGGTTTGATTTTTCTCTCATGAATTTTTATATTTTTAGATTTTGCGATTTCGATAACTGTCCTTCTTGTGATACCATCTAAAAAAGAGTCAGGAGTGGGAGTGTGAATTTCACCTTTATTATCTTTAAAAAAAATATTTGCGCCAGTTGCTTCTGCAATGTTACCTTCATGATCTAACATTAAGGAGTCTTCATAACCTTGCTTTTCCGCTTCATGTTTAGAGAGTGTGCAAATCATATACAGGCCAGAAGCTTTAGTGTCCCATGGTATAGTATTTGGAGCTGGTCTTCTCCAATTGGAAATATTTAATTTAATTCCTTCAACTTTTAATTTTGGATCAAAATAAGAGCCCCATTCCCAAGTAGCAATAGCCACATGAATTTTTGTTTGCTGAGCTGATATAGCCATCATCTCACTTCCTCGCCAAGCTACTGGTCTCACATATCCATTTTCTACTTTCTGAGTTGAAATAATTTTATTACATGCAATATTTATATGATCTTCAGTATAAGGAATTTCAAAACCCATCCTTCTAGCTGAATAAAAAAATCTAGAAGTATGTTCTTCTAATTTGAAAATAGAACCATCATATACTCGTTCTCCTTCAAAAACACAGCTGGCGTAATGCAATCCATGGCTCAAAACATGAAGTTTTACTTCTGACCAATCTACTAATTCGTCATTGTACCATATTTTACCAGATCTTTTGTCGTAAGGTATCATTTATGAAAAATAAAAATATTACTGAAAAATATCTTTGTATCTATAATATGTCAATATAACTTACCAATAATGAAAGAACTTCTTTATCTTAAAGACGAACAGCTGAAAGATTTGATAGAAAAACTTTTTATAAGCTATCGAGAAATCTTCGCAGACTCTAAAAAGGTTTTAAACAAATATTCTATTGGATTAGCACATAATAAAGTCATTCATTTACTATCTATGTATGAGGGTATTTCTATTTCTGAATTGCTCAAGAGACTTAATGTTACAAAGCAGAGCTTAAACAGAGTTCTAAAAGATTTAATTAAGCTTGAAGCTATAGATTTTAAAAAAGATAAACAAGATACAAGAGTCAAACATGTATTCTTAAACGAAAAAGGTAAAGAAATCTTTAACGAAATTTTTACAATTCAAAAACAAAGGATTTATAATGCCCTTTTAAATTCAAAATCTAATGAAGTTATAAATTTTGATAGTGTATTAAATAAAATAATTAATGGATAATTTTTTAGCTCATATTTTAGTTGTTGATGATGATGAAGGAATTAGATCATTAGTAAAAAAATATCTTAATGAAAATAAATATTTAGTTAACACTGCGGAAAATGCGGAAGATGCTTATGAAAAAATTAAACTTATTAAATTTGATTTAATAATTTTGGATATAATGATGCCAGGAAAAAGTGGATTAGAATTTATACAAGAAAATAAAAAAAACCTAGATACGCCTATTATTTTATTAACAGCAAAAGGACAGGTCAATGAAAGAATTGAGGGACTTGAAATTGGAGCGGATGATTATTTGGCAAAACCTTTTGAACCAAAAGAACTTATTTTAAGAATTAAGAATATGTTATCTAAAACAAAAAAAAGTGACTTAAAAAGAGTTATTGAATTTGAAAATATTAAAATTGATCTTAATAAACTATTGATTTTTAAAAATCATCTTGAGTACAAAATTAATAATACTGAAAAAATTATTTTAGAAAAAATGATCAATAACCCTGGCAAAACATTCAAACGAATGGAAATTGGTAAGCTAATTGGCTTAGATAAAGAAAGATCAATTGATGTGATAATAACAAGGCTTAGAAAAAAAATTGAATTAGATCCTAAAAACCCAAAATTTCTTCAAACTATAAGAGGAGCAGGCTATGTTTTATGGATTGAGTAAATTAATAAAGAATTTATTACCTAAAAGATTATTCTATAGGGCTTTACTAATTGTTGCAGTACCCGTAATCGTATTACAATTAATTATAACTATAGTTTTTTTTGATAGTCTTTGGATAAAGACTAACAAAGGAATGACGAGAGCATTAGTAAATGAAATTAAAACTTTTATAGAAGTTTACAATAATGATAAATATGACAAAACAGAAATTAAGAACTATTTTTCTATCTACCAAGATTTAAACATAGATTATATAGAAGATAAAAATTTTGAATACATTTATAATGAAAGATGGTTCAGTCCAATAGATAGAACATTAAGACGAGAATTAAAATCAAGATTTGGATCAAATGAATTTTGGTTTAATACCACAGGTTACAAAGAATTAATTGATTTAAGAATTAAATATAAATCTGGTTATTTTAAATTTTTGGTCCCAAAAGATAGACTCTCTAGTTCTTCTGCAAGAATATTTGGTTTATGGATTACTTTGCCTGCGTTTATAATGGTTATAATATCTCTAATATTTTTGAAGAATCAAACTAAACCAATTACTGCTTTAGCAAAAGCTGCTGAAAGGTTTGGCAAAGGCGAAGAAATTGAAGAATTTAAACCTTCAGGAGCTGCTGAAATTAGACAGGCAGGCCTAGAGTTTGACAGAATGAGAAAAAGAATTATTAGGCACTTAAATCAAAGATCTGAAATGTTATCAGGAATAAGTCATGATCTTAGAACGCCATTAACTAGAATGAAATTACAAACTGCTTTCATTAAAGATGAAGATATTTCCAGCAAATTAACTGAAGATATTAATGAAATGGAAAAAATGCTAAAAGAATATCTTCAATTTGCAAGCTCTTCATATAAAGAAAAAGATGAATTATTTAATCTAAGTGAGCTAATTGAAGAAATAATAAAGAAGTATGATAACAAAAATATTTCAAAAAGATTATTTCCAAGAGTCTATCTAAATGGAAGAAAAAATTTAATTAAAAGATGCATTAATAATTTAATTGATAATTCAATCAAATATGCAAATAAAGTAAATATAGAACTATCTAAAAAGAATACCAACTTATTTATAAATATAGAAGATGATGGCCCTGGTATCCCTGAGAAAGAATACGATAATGTTTTTAAACCATTTTATAAAATTGATAAGAGTAGAGCAGACTCTAAATCAAGTGTTGGACTCGGTCTCTCGATAGCTTCTGATATTATTCGCTCGCATGGTGGAAATATTAAACTGGAAAAATCATCTTTAAACGGATTGAGTGTTAAGATTTTCTTACCCGTTTAGTTTTTTTCTTTTTTTGATAAATAAGTTTTTTAATTTGCTTTTCTAAATTTTCTACCCTTTTAGATAAAACATCAAATTCATCCTTGCTAGTAAGCTTCATTTTAAAGACAATTTCGTCTCTTTTTGATTTTAATATGGTAATTAACTCATTAGTTAAATCTTTTGAGGTAATTAAACCTTTCTCAAATAGTTTTGCAAATTTATCAAATATAAACTTGGAATTTTTCATATATTTATTTTATTACATAATATAATTATACCTTAATATTATTTTTTATAATGTTCATTAATAATTTTGACCCAATTGCTATAGAAATTTTTTCCCTAGAAATACGATGGTATTCTCTATCGTATATAATAGGAATTTTAATAGGTTTATTATTAATTAAAAATTTATTTATAAATGACAAGAGCTTAAAAGAACAATTTGATGACTATTTAATTTACTTAATTATTGGAATAATTTTAGGAGGAAGATGTGGTTATATTTTATTCTATAACCTCAACTATTATCTGGAAAACTTATTTGATATATTTAAGATATGGCAAGGTGGGATGTCTTTTCATGGGGGACTAATCGGAATTATATTTGCGAGTTATTTTTTTGCAAAAAAAAATAAAAATCATATTTTTAAATATCTGGATTTAATAGCTTTAGTCGCGCCCATTGGTATTTTTTTTGGAAGAATAGCAAATTTTATAAATTCTGAATTATATGGAAAAGAAACTTCTTTACCCTGGGCAGTTCAATTTATTCAAGTTGATAATTTATATAGACACCCAACACAGCTTTACGAAGCATTTTTGGAGGGCATATTATTATTTATAATTTTATTATATTTTTGGAAAAAAAATTTTTTAGAAAAAATAGGAAAGCTTTCAGCGCTATTTTTGATTTTCTATTCTTTTTTTAGATTTATAGTAGAGTTTTTTAAAGTTCCAGACGAACAATTAGGTTATCTAATATTTAATCTAACAATGGGTCAAATCCTTAGCTTAGTATTTTTTATATTAGGTGTAATCTTAATATTTATTGAAAATGACTCTCAAAAAAAATCATAGATTATCTCTAGATAAATTTATTAATTACGCTCTTTATGACAAAAATAATGGTTACTATATGAAAAAAATTCCTTTTGGAAATCTTGGTGATTTTACGACTTCACCAAACATTTCTAGATTGTTCTCTGAAATGATTGCTATATGGACTGTAAGTTATTGGAAAAACCTAGGTTCACCAAAAAAGTTTAATTTAATTGATTTAGGTGGTGGAAATGGTGAAATGATAAAAATAATGATTGAAAGTTTTAAAAAATTTCCATTTTTTTTTAATTGTTGTAAGATTTATATTCATGAGATCAGCTCAAAATTAATCAAAATACAAAAAAGTAAAATTAAAGAAAAAAATATTAAATGGATTAAAAATTTTAACAAATTAAAAAATTCACCTTGTTTGTTTATAGCAAATGAATTTTTTGATGCAATGCCAATAAAACAATTTGTTAAAAAAAAAAATGACTGGTTTGAAAAATATGTTCTATTTACTAAAAAAAATAAAGCAAGTTTTATTAATAAAAAAATTAACATTGAGTCATTAAAAAAAAAATTAAATTTTGATTTACCAAATCAACAAAAATTTTTTGAATATTCTCCACTTGCAATAAAATACTTAGAAAATATCATAAAAATAATTGAAAAAGATGATGGTGGCTTGTTAATTCTTGATTATGGATATGACAATGAAAATACAAAAAATACATTAAAAGCAATTCATAAAAAAAAACACTCAGATGTTTTAAAAAATATTGGCAATTCAGATATAACTTATAATATAAATTTCAATTTATTTAGAAAAGTTACTAAAAATTTTAAGCTAATAGATATAAATTATACTAATCAAAAGAAATTTTTAACAAAAATTGGTATAAAACAAAGAGCGGAAATTATTAGTAAAAACAAAACTTTTAAAGAAAAAGCAAATATTTACTACCGTCTTAAAAGACTTATAGATAAAAGAGAAATGGGAAATTTGTTTAAAGTAATGTTGATAAAAAAACTTAATAATAATTTTCAAATAGGATTTTAATATTGCTTAAATCAAAAAAACTTTTAAAATTAAAAGAAATAAATCATGGTTTTTTCAATAAGAATGGCGGTGTTTCTAAAGGAATATATAAAAGTTTAAATTGTGGCATAGGTTCTAAAGATAATAAAAAGAATATTAAAAAAAATCTCAGAATTATAAAAGATAAAATTTGTAAAAAGTCTAAAGAAATTTTTTTAGTAAAACAAATTCATAGTAATAAATTTATATTTATAAGTGAAAAAACAAAAATCACTAATAGAAGTAAAAAAGTAGACGCTATTATCACTGATAAAAAAAACTTTCCAATTGCAATTCTAACAGCTGATTGCGTTCCAATCTTAATTTATGATAATAAAAGAAAAATGATTGCTGCTATCCATTCTGGATGGAAAGGAGCCTATAATGGTATTGTTAAAAAAGTTTTAAAATTCATGTTTAAGAAAGGTTGTGTATCTAAAAATATAACTGTTGCTATAGGCCCAAGTATATCTAGGAATAGTTATGAAGTTCAGAAAGACTTTAAAAATAAATTTATAAAAAAAGATAGAAGAAGTCTTATTTATTTCAAAAATAGTAATAAAAAAATCTATTTCGATTTACCTAATTATGTGAAAACCCAAGTTAAACTGCTCAAAATTAAGAATATAGATTTTTTAAATAAAGATACTTTTATAAAAAAAAATAATTTTTTTAGTGCAAGACAATCAATAAAGTTTAAACATAATGATTATGGTAGAAATATTTCAATAATTGTG
>MDSW01158848.1_pt1 | contig 12017 bp, 13 predicted proteins | sample 811171 | NCBI WGS metagenome assembly MDSW01 (sample SAMN05326641, study PRJNA326480) | marine metagenome | isolation source: seawater | place: Atlantic Ocean: North West | collected 2012
ACAACCCAAAATGAAGGAAATATATACAGTTTAATTATTGGTCCACTTGAGAATCTAGAGGCAAATAATTTAGTTTTATCTTTTATATCTAAAGGTTATAAGAAAACTGAATTTATTTTGGAATAAGCTAACTTTTGTCATATTTTAAAACTAATACATTGGATATGCGATTAATATTAACCATTTTATTTTATTTTTTTTTATCAACTTCTTTACAAGCAATTGATACTAAGGCTGATCAAGCGATAGTTGTAGATTATAATACTAAGGAAATTTTATTTGAAAAAAATTCAGATCAAAGAATACCCCCTGCATCAATGACTAAAATAATGACTGTTTATGCTGCATTTGATAGAATAAAAAAAACAGACCTCACAGTTAATGATGTTTGCATAATATCTCCTAAAGCATATAAAATGGGAGGTTCAAGAACTTTTTTAGAAATTGATGATAAAGTTTCGATTGATGATCTTTTGAAAGGAATTATCATTCAATCTGGAAATGATGCATCAATTGCACTTGCAGAATGTTTGGCAGGAACTGAAAGTGACTTTGCTAAATTAATGAATTTTTATGCAAAAGAAATAGGAATGCTAAACACTAGGTTTAATAATTCTTCTGGTTGGCCTGAAGATAATCATTATTCCACAGTTCATGATATTGCAATTTTATCTAATAGAATAGTTAGAGATTTTCCAAATTTATACGAATATTTTAATTTAAAAGAATTTACCTATAATGATATAAAGCAGCCAAATAGAAATAAACTTTTATCTAATTTTAATGGTGCAGATGGTTTAAAAACTGGTTATACAAAAAAATCAGGATGGGGAATTGCTGCATCAGCTATTAATGATAATAGAAGAATAACAGTAGTAATTAATGGAACTAATAGTTCTAGGTCTAGATTAAACGAGTCTTCATATTTATTAAAATGGGCATTTACTCAAACATCTGAAAAAAAATTACTATCAAAAGGAGACATAATAAAAACGGTTGATGTATGGCTTGGAAACAAACCAACAATTAATTTAATTGTTGAGAATGATTTAATATCCATTCTTTCTTTTGATCAATTAAAATTAATTAAATCAACAATTAGTTATGAAAAACCAATTAAAGCACCAATTAAAAAAGATCAAAAACTTGGCAATTTGGAAATAAATATCGCTGGTAAAAAAACAATAAATATTCCTTTAATTGCTGAAACAGATGTAAAAGAAACTAATCCATTACTTAGATTATTTGCAGCATTAAAATATTTAATTTTTGGAACAAGTCTTGATGAAGTTTAATAAAAAATTATTTATTTCTTTTGAAGGTCCAGAAGCAAGTGGAAAATCATCTCAAATTAAACTTTTATCAAAGTATTTTTCTAAGAAAAAAATTGCTCATATTATAACAAGAGAGCCAGGCGGAACAACCATAGCAGAAAAACTTAGAAAAATTATATTAGATGAAAAAAAATCAATTAGCAACAGTGAAGAGATTTTATTATTAATGTCTTCAAGATTAAATCATATTGAAAATGTTATTAAACCTGCTTTAAAAGAAGGTAAAATTGTAATTTCTGATCGCTTTGCAGATTCAACTTTTGTTTATCAAGGATATGTTAATAAGTATGGCTTATCTAATACAATAAAATTACATAAACAATTTTTAAAAAACTTTTTACCTACAAAAACTTTTTTATTTTTATTGCCACCTGAAGAAATCAATTTAAGAATTAAAAAAAGAAAAAAAGTTAATAAATACGATAAGATAAATAAAAATTTTCACCAACAAGTTATTAAGGGTTATAAATTATTATCATCTAATAATAATAGATTTTACAAAATAGATGGTACCAAAAGTATCACTGATATACATAAAGAAATAATTAAGAAATTAAGTAAAATATAATGATTAACTTAATAAAAACACCAGTTACTAATATTAATTTAATTAATAAATTGATTTTTAATTATAAAAATAATTCCTTACCAAATTCATTAATTTTTAGTGGCCCTAAAGGAATAGGGAAGGCTACTTCAGCATTTTATTTTATAAATAAAATTTTAAATTTATTCTCATCTATAAATAATAATCAAAATTTAATATACAATAACACTCATCCTAATGTTAAATTATTAACAAGAGAGTATGATGAAAAATCAAGTAAAATAAAAAATTTTATTACTATAGATCAAATAAGGCATTTAAATAATTTTTTATTTCAATCATCTATCGGTGATGCTCCTAAATTTGTATTAATAGATTCATCTGATGATTTAAATATTAATGCATCTAATGCACTTTTAAAAATTCTTGAAGAGCCACGTTCAAATACATTTTTAATATTAATATCACATCAAATTTCAAGTTTACTACCTACTATTCGCTCCAGATCAATTAATTTTAATTTTAAAGTACCTACTTTTGATGAATTTAAACAAATATTAAAAATAGCAAATAATGATAATATATATGATTTTGATTTTTTATATAAGTTTAGTAATAATTCTCCAGGATTAGCTATAGATATTAATTCTGATAAATTAAATTTATTATATTCAAAAGTATTTGATATTTTAAAGCTTGGTGAAAATTTATTATCAGATAAAATTATAGATTTATCTGAATATGTGAGTAAATTTACTAATCATGAGTTTAAGATATTTATCATGATGATTAAATATACTCTTCTTGTAAAAATTAAAAATAATTTAGGCATTATTGAAAATAATAACATTAGAGACAATAAAAATTCAACATACTTAAATATTATTGAATATTTAAACGAAAATGAAAAGGATCTTTATACATATAATTTAGATAAAAAAATTTTTTGTATAAATATTTTTACACCTATATATAAAAAGATTGTATGAATAATTTTTATATAACGACACCTATATATTATGTTAATGATAAACCCCATATAGGTCATGCATACACAACAATTGCGTGTGATATTATTTCAAGATATAATCGTTTACTTAATAATGACGTCTATTTTTTAACTGGTACAGATGAACATGGACAAAAAGTAGAAAAAGCATCTAAATTGGCTAACTTAGATACTCAAGAATTTGTTAATCAGATGTCAAATACTTTCAAAAATTTGATTCCTGCTCTTGGATGTGAAATTGATGATTTTATACGAACTACTGAAAAAAGACATATAAATGCTGCTCAAAAACTTTGGGAAACTCTTGAAAAAAATAATCAAATATATTTATCTAATTATGAAGGATGGTATTCAGTTAGAGATGAAGCTTTTTATTCTGAAAATGAATTAATCAAAAAGAATAATAATTTTTATACTGATAGCGGAGAACAAGTTGAATGGATTAAAGAAGAAAGCTATTTTTTTAAATTATCAGAGTGGCAAAATAAATTACTAGATTATTATAATGACAATCCTAATGCAATTAATCCAAAATCAAGATTTAATGAAGTTGTGAGCTTTATTAAAGGTGGTTTAAAAGATTTATCAATTTCTAGAACTACATTCAAATGGGGGGTTCCTGTACCAAAAAATAATAAACATGTTATGTATGTTTGGATTGATGCTTTATGCAATTATTTAACCTCAATAGACTATCCAAATATTAATTCTAAAAAATTCATAAAATATTGGCCTGCTTTACATATAGTTGGAAAAGATATTCTTAGATTTCATGCAGTTTATTGGCCAGCTTTTTTAATGGCTGCAAATATTGAACCACCAAAAAAAATTTTCGCTCATGGATGGTGGACTAATGAAGGTAGAAAAATATCAAAATCACTTGGGAATGTAATCGATCCTTATGATATCATTTCTGAATATGGCTTAGATCAATTTAGATTTTATTTATTTAGAGAAGTACCTTTTGGTAATGATGGAGATTTTTCAAAACAAACAATAGAAAAAAGAATTAATGCAGATTTATCAAATAATTTTGGTAATTTAATACAGAGAATTACTTCTTTTATTGAAAAAAATTGCAATCAAATAGTAGAAAATAAATTCAATCTCCATAAAGAAGATGAAGAATTACTTAATTTATCAAAAAATAAAATAAATGAATATCATAAATTTATGAGCAATTTAGAAATTGATAAAGCTTTAAAAGAAGTTTTTGAATTAATAAGTGAAACAAATGTTTATATTGATAATCAAGCCCCATGGTCTCTTAAAAAAACAAATATTGAACGCATGAATGTAGTATTAACTGTTTCTGTTGAATTAATTAAAAGATCTTCTTTAATGTTATTTCCTATAATACCTTCGACTTGTATTAAGATTTTTGAATTACTAAATATTAATTATAAAGATTTAAGATTTGATAATTTTTGTAGTTTTAGTGATAAATCTCTAAAAATAAATAAACCTGAACCTCTCTTCCCACGAATTCAATCTTATGATTGATTCACACTGTCACTTAAATTTTAAATCATTAAAAGATAATATTTCTAACATTATATCAAATGCAAAAAACAACAATATATCTTCAATACTTACTATTAATACTGATCCAAATGAATTTCTAGATCATTATAAATTAATTCAAAATTATAAATCGATATTTATTAGTTATGGTCTTCATCCAGATAATGTATCTAATAAAAAACTAATTACTAAAGAAGAAATTAAAAAAAATTTATCAAAGGATAAAGTGATAGGTATAGGTGAAACTGGTCTTGATTTTTTTCATACTAAAGAAAATGTTAAAGAACAGATTCAAGTTTTTGAAGAACATATAGAGGCATCAATTGATACAAATATTCCTTTAATTATACATCAAAGAAATTCAGAAAAAGAAATTATAGAAATTTTAAATAGTTACCTAAAAAATCATAACCTTAGAATTGTATTTCATTGTTTTACAGGATCCAATATACTTAAAAAATTCTGTATAGATAATAATTTTTATATTTCACTATCTGGAATTATTACATTCAAAAATGCATTAGAACTAAGAGATAATATTAAAGATGTTCCATTATCTTCAATTCTTATAGAAACTGATAGCCCTTTTTTATCTCCAGAGCCATTTAGAGGAAAATTAAATAAACCATCATATGTTAAATATATTATAGATTATCTATCTGTTTTTTTTAATATCTCCAAAGATGTCATAATAAAAGAAACAGATGATAATTTTTATAAATTGTTTTCTAAGGCAATTAGATATAATGAAATATCCGAATGAAAATAAGAATATTGGGATGTGGTGGATCATTTGGATCTCCACTTGCTTGGGAAAAAAATGGAAATATTAATATAAATAATCCTAAAAATTTTAGGACTAGATCTTCCGTCTTAATCTCTAAAGATAATTCAAATTTATTAATTGATACAAGTCCAGATTTAAGATTACAACTCTATAATGCTAAATGTACTAACATAGATGCTGTCTTGTATACTCATATTCATTCTGATCATGTAGCTGGCTTACCTGATATGAGGGCTATTTCACTAATTAATAATAAAATCATTCCTGCATATATGCCAGATGAAATGAAAGAAAAAATTTTATCTAATTATAAATATATTTTTACAGGAGAAAAAGATTATTCTCCTTTTATGGAAATAAAAAATTTGGAAGAAAATTTTACAATTAATAATTTTAATATTAATACATTCAAACATAATCATGGTGTTATAGATGTACAAACATATCGAATTGATAATTTTGCTTATTCAACAGATTTAAAAAAATTTTATAATAAAGATATAGATAAATTAAAAAATTTAGATTTATGGGTTGTGGGCTTATTAAGACATAATACTCATCAATCACATGGGGGTTTGGAAGAAATTATGGAGTATGTTAATTACTTGAAACCCAAAAAAACTATATTTACTCACATGACAGCTTTAATTGACGAAGATCATATTAATAATTCTACACCTGAAAATGTTTTTGCAGGTTACGATGGTATGGAAGTTGGAATATGAAAAAAGATAAAAATATTGGATTTATTGGTTTAGGAAATGTTGGTTCAAAAATTGCAAATAGACTTTTATTATCTAATTATAAATTATTTATTTATGACATAGATAAAGCAAAAACAAAAAAATTATTAAATAAGGGAGCAAATAATTGTAATAATTTTAAAGACTTGTGTCTAAAAACTTCAATAATAATAACATGTCTTCCATCTCCAAATATAGTTGCTGAGGTAATTGAAGGCAATAATGGAATTAGCAAATATACCACTAAATCTCATTTATGGATTGAAATGAGCACAACAGATGAACATGAGATTATAAGATTAACAAAAAAAATGAATAAAAAAGGTACAGAAGTATTAGAAGCTCCTGTTACAGGAGGTCAACATAGAGCAGAATCAGGAAATATTTCTATACTTGTAGCAGGAAAAAGGAAAAATTTTAATAGAGCTTTTCCAATTCTTTCTAAATTAGGCTATCAAATATTGCATTGTGGTAAACTTGGTAATGCTTCAACGCTTAAAGTTGTCACTAATTATTTAGCTTCAATTAATTTATTATCCCTAGGTGAAGCTTTAATGGTTTGTAAGAAATACAATATTGATTTGAAAACTGCTTATCATGCTATTCGTATTAGCTCAGGCAATAGTTTTGTTCATGAAACTGAGTCCCAAGTTATATTAAATGGATCATATGATGTTGGCTTTACAATGGATTTGGCATTGAAAGATATTAGATTATTTGACAAACTAACAGATAAATTTAAAATTCCAGCTGAAATCAGTAAATTAATGAAAAAAATTTTTACAGAAGGAATAAAAAAATATGGTGATAGAGCTTTAAGTACAAGTATTGTTAGAAGTTTAGAAGAAAAATGTAATGAAAATTTAAGAAGTAGAGGTTTTCCAAAAAAATTAAAAGATACTGAATCTAAAAAAAAGGGAATTGAAATTAAATTTTAAGAATATGAATATTGAAAAAAAATTTTTACAACCTGAAGATGAACCTAGAAATGCGGCTTATCATTATAAAAATGCAATAATGGAACCTGTAGAAAATTCAAAAATATTCAATAGTTATATTAAGAATATAAATTTTAAAAAAGAATTTACAGGTACTTTATGGGCAGAAGGACCATGCTATATCCCTAATAAAGATATTTTGATTTGGAGTGACATACCTAATAATAGAATGATGAAATTAGAAAATAATAAAGTTACTGAATACCGCAACCCTTCAAACTATTGTAACGGTAATACAACAGATAATGAAGGAAACTTAATTTCATGCTCACACGGTGGTCGCTGTTTATATAAAACAGACTATTATGATAAATTATCAATAATAGTTGAACAATTTGAAGACAATAAATTCAACTCTCCTAATGATGTTTGTGTTAAATCAGATGGAACAATATGGTTTACTGATCCTCCATATGGAATATTAACGGATTATGAAGGTAATAAAGGTGAGCAGGAATATGATGGTTGTTATGTATTTAGATATGATCCAAGTATTAAGCAATTAGATGTAGTTGTATCAGATCTTGTTAGACCTAATGGTATATGCTTTTCTCATGATGAAAAAAAACTTTATATATCAGACACAGGAGAAAATATTAAATTTTTATATGTTTATGATGTAAATAATAATTTATTATCAAATCAAAAAATTGTGTATGATTTTAAACCATTTTTTTCAGATGGTTTTAGAAGTGATATAGATGGAAATATTTGGACAAGCGCTGGTAAAGCAATCAAATGCTTTAACTCTGAAAATGAACTTATAGGTCAAATATTAGTGCCAGAGTTAGTTTCTAATCTAGAATTTGGTGGCAAAGAAGGAAATATTTTATATGTCACTGCAACTTCCTCACTTTATTCTATGGAATTAAATCAAGTAGGTTCAAAATATAAAAAATGAATATTAAAACCTTAAGTGAACTCAAATGTAAACCTTGTAGCGGAGAAACAAAAAATCTTTCGAAAGATGAAATTAATATCAATTTAAAAAAATTAACAAATTGGAGCATTAATGATGAATATAAAATGATTTTTAAAAAATATAGTTTTAAAAATTTTAAAGAATCTTTAAATTTTGCAAATTTAATTGGTCAATTAGCAGATAATGAGGGTCATCATCCAGATTTGTCTATAGGTTATAGTTATTGTCTAATAATGATTCATACTCATGCTATAAAAGGATTATCTTTAAATGATTTTATATTAGCAGATAAAATTGACAAACTTTAGTAATAAATTCTAATTAAAGATTTTGTATCCAATATATAAGCCAATACCAAAAATAAAATGTACTATTAAATTTTGAATTAATATTTGCTTCCATTCTTCTTTTTTATTAGCAAAAAAACCTATATTATACGCATAAGGCATCATTATGCACCAGCCAAATAAAACTGTAACAAAACCAATTAAGATTGCTAAAAATATTGAGGGTGTATCAAAAATTAAAATATTAATTGATACATATAAAATTCCAAATATTATACCAATAAAATAGTGAGCAACATATCCAATTATTAGTTCATTTTTTATAGGTTCATCATTTTCTAAATTTTCACAAAAATACTTTTTTTTCTTAAAGCCTGCGAAATATCTTCCAACTAGGTCCCATCTTGATCTATTGATATTATAACTATATGATAAAGATAATTGAAATAAATCAAACATAAGTGTAGCTATAATTCCTGAAGCTATACCTTCTATTAAAAACATTTGATATTATCTGATTGTTTGTAAAAAAAATAAATATATAATATGTTTAATTTTATCATAAATTATTATGGATTATACTTCTTATTTCAACGATTATACAAGATCAATAAATACTTTATTAAATGATGTGAATATTGATCTAATAAATCAATCAGTTCAAATGATTAAGAAAACTATAGAAAATAATAATAAAATTTATATTGTAGGTAATGGTGGTAGTGCGTCTATTGCTAGTCATGTTAGTGTGGATTTTGCTAAAGTAGCAAATGTTCCATCCTCAACATTCAATAATGCCAATTTAATTACCTGTTTTGCAAATGATTTTTCTTACGAAAACTGGGTTACAGAAGCTATTAAAGCTTACTGCAATAAGAAAGACTTACTTATTTTAATAAGTAGTAGTGGTACTTCAAAAAATATTGTTAATGCAGCAAATCATTGCAAGCTAAATAATATAAATCTCATAACTTTTAGCGGTTTCAATAAAGATAATGCATTATCAAAATTAGGAAATATAAATTTTCACATCAATTCTAATAATTATAACTACATAGAAATGTCTCATCATATTATATTAGTTTCATTAGTAGATATTTTTGCTAAAAAACTTTACTAATTTAAGCTAATTTTATTTTTTTATATAGATGCATAGTTTTATTTTTAAATTAATGTTTATAATTATAATTCCTTTAAATTGTATAGCTTTAGAAAATAAAATAATTGTGGCAAGTACTACCTCTACTTATGATAGTGGATTATTAACTTATCTTAATGATCATTTTAAAAATAAATATAATATTAATGTACAAATTTTAGCTCAGGGAACAGGGCAAGCTTTAAGAACTGCCAAGGATGGTAATATAGAAGTATTATTAGTACATCATAAAGAATCAGAGATTCAATTTATTAAAGATGGTTACGGAATAAAAAGGTATGATTTAATGTATAATGATTTTGTAATAGTTGGACCAAAAAATGATCACAGCAACTGTTTTAACATTAATACAAAATTAAAAGATATAATTACCAATAAAAAAATTTTTATATCTAGAGGAGATGATTCAGGTACGCATAAAAAAGAAATTGAATTGTGGAATTTAATTGATCTTAATATTAAAGATTTCGATGAATCTTTTTATTTTTCTGTAGGTCAAGGTATGGGAAATGTATTGTTAATTGCTAATGAAAAATTAGCGTACACGCTATCTGATAGAAGTACGTGGTTATCATTTAATCGAAAAAATAATTTAAAGATCATATGTGAAAATAAACCTCCTTTATTTAATCAATATGGACTTATAATAGTTAATCCTAATATTAATAAAGATTTAAACATTGAAGATGCATTTAAATACGTTAATTGGCTATTATCAGATGAAGGAAAAGATTTAATTAACAATTTTAAAAAAAATGATGAACAACTTTTTTATTACAATTATAAATAAATTAACAAATTCATGAATCAAAATTTTAATTGGTTTTGTGGAAAAACATGGTTACAAAGTGCTAAAAATACTTCTTGGTGTTTATTAGGGTGTTCTATAGGAGATTTTTCAACAATATATTATTTTCAAATTAATGATTTTAATATTAATCCTTTATTAGTCATGACCTTAGCCATAATTAATGGATTAATTACTAGTATTATTTTAGAAACAATAATTTTGTTAAGGCAAATGAATTTCAAAGACTCACTTTTCACAGCTTTAGGTATGAGTTTTATCTCTATGATAAGTATGGAAGTAGCTATGAATTCTTTAGATTTGATAATTTATCAAGAACCTCATTTAAATTTTAAGATTATACCTTTTATGCTCATTGTGGGCTTTATTACTCCTTGGCCTTATAATTATTGGAGATTGAAGAAAAAAAATATTAGTTGTCATTAAAATTTCTAATTTAACTAAGTGCCACAAAAAGTTTGATATTTTTTGGTAAAATCAATTGAAGCAGGTCTTTTATATTCAGTATTTTTATTTTTTGAATATGCATTTTTAGTTAATTTAAGAATTTGATTAAATTTAGTGTAATCATTCATTTCACATGCCTCATCTAAAGCTTTTTCAACTAAATGATTTCTTGGAATAAATTCTGGATTATTTTTTTTCATTATTTTAATATATTCATTATTCTGTTTTTTATTTCTTGATATTCTATTTTCCCATTCTTTAAATAAATCAATAAATTCAATAGTATTATATATTTCATTAAAATTTTCTTTTTTATCTAAAAAATATAAAAAAGTATTTGTATAATCTGCTTTATTATTTTCCATCCATAATAATAATTTATTTATAAAAATTTCATCTTCATTAAAATTTCCAATAAATCCAAGTTTGTTTTTCATCATCTTTAACCATTCTGTCTTAAATTTTTTATTAAATTGATTAATTATATTCGTACCAATTTCTATTGATTTTTTTTGATTATCAGAAAAAAAAGGAATTAATGTTTCTGCAAATCTAGAAACGTTCCAATGACAAATAAGTTCTTGATTCATAAATGAGTATCTTCCATGGTGATCAATAGAGCTAAATACAGTCTTGGGATTATAATAATCCATAAAAGAACAGGGGCCATAATCTATAGTTTCGCCAGATAGGGTCACATTATCTGAATTTTGAACACCATGAATAAAGCCTACTCTTAGCCAATTAATAATCAAAGATATTTGTCTATCTATGAATTTTTCTAATAAACTAATTGCTAGGTTTTCATTATCTTTTATATCAGGGTAATGTCTGTTAATTGTATAAATAAGCAGTTTGTTTAGTGCTTCTATATTTCCATTAGTGGCTAAATATTGAAAAGTTCCAACTCTTATATGACTTGAGGCAACTCTAGTTAGAATTCCACCTTGAAAAATATTTTCTCTAATGACTTTTTCACCTGTAGTAACTACAGCTAAACTTCTAGTTGTAGGAATTTTTAATCCATTCATAGATTCACTCATAAGATATTCTCTTAGCATTGATCCTAATGTAGCTCTCCCATCTCCATTTCTTGAATATGGGGTTTTACCTGAACCTTTTAATTGAATATCATATCTTTTTTTTAATTTACTTATATGTTCACCAATTAACAAAGCTCTTCCATCACCTAATATCGTAAAATGACCAAATTGATGTCCTGCATAAGCTTGAGCAATACTTTGAGAACCAGGTGGTAATTTATTTCCAGAAAATAGTAATGCTAGATTTTCTTTATTAATATTATTAAAATTTAAATTTAATTCGCTTGCAAGTTCCTCATTTAGAATTGCTAATTTTGGTGCTACAACTTTTTCAGGTTCTATTTTAGACATTAAAATACTGGGCAATGAAGTATACGAATTATCAAAATTCCAACCAATATTTGACTTA
>MDSW01177593.1_pt1 | contig 12017 bp, 9 predicted proteins | sample 811171 | NCBI WGS metagenome assembly MDSW01 (sample SAMN05326641, study PRJNA326480) | marine metagenome | isolation source: seawater | place: Atlantic Ocean: North West | collected 2012
ACGACGACGACGACGACGACGACGACGCGCCTCGCTCGGACGAAAGAGAAGACGCGAGCGCGGACGACGACGACGACGAGGAGGAGGAGGAGGAGGAGGAACCCTGGACCACGTCGCTCGCGGACGACGACGACGACGACGACGACGACGCCGACGACGCCGACGCCGCGGAGGCAAAAGTCCTTAAGGATCGGCGTCCACCACGCCGACGCGGTCGTACGGGGACCAGTGCGACACAGAACGCGCATCTGCGCGTCGTCGCGTTCGCCGTCGTCGTCGCCGCCGTCGCGTGGCTCGCGTCGTTGACGAAGAAGGTCCGCGCGCGGGCGGGGCCCGGCGGGACCGGGTCCGCGCGCGCGGGCGGGTCGCCGATGCGCGCGCGCGGGCGCGGCGGCGTCGCGGACGCGATCTTCGAGCTCCGCGTCGAGGCGCGCCTCAGCGCGTCGCGCGCGCGTCTTCGCCTCGCAGCCGCGCTCAGGCGCGTCCGGACGTGTCTCTCCGCCCACCCCTCGCTTTCAATCCCGACGCACACACCGCGACGCCTTTCAACTCCACCCCTGACGCCTTTCGACTCCGCCCCGACGTTCGTCGCTTCGCGCGGAACGACTCTCATCAGATCGCGACTCGGCGCGGTCGCGGCGGTCGCGAAGGACGCGTGCGCGTCGCGCGCGACGCCGCGCGATCGGTTGGGCGTGTTGATCGCCGCGTCGAGGGCGTTCGACCGATCCGCGGACGCGTTTCTCATCGCGCGGGCGCTCGTCGCGTCGTACTACTACGACCTCGCGGCGGACAAGGTGGGCGCGTATCTCCGCGCGCGCGGCCAATCGCGGGACGACACGACAGCATACGACACCATGTCAGCATACGCCACGTCAGCATCGTCGTCTGGAGGCATCCCGTGGCTCGCGCTCGCGCTCGTCGTCGCGACGACGGCGACGCTCCTCGACCGGCACCCGACGCGCGCGGCGGCGTGCGCGCTTCTCTACGACGTCCGCGACTCCTTCCGCGTCGTCGCCGACGTGTTCTTCGCCGGCGCTCCGCCGTGGTTCGTCTCGCTGAACCCGAACGAGCTCGCGATGAAGAAGCTCGCGATGTTCGGCGCGACGTGCCTGCTCGTCGTCCACGCGTCCGCGCGTCGGGAGAAGATTCGCGGCGCGCGCGACGAGAAGAGCGGCGGCGGCGGCGGCGGCGGCGGCGCGAGAGGGTTGCTCGACGCGTTCGACGGCGTCGGCGGCGGCGCGCGGAGTCCGACGACGTCGGGGTTAGGAGGAGGGTTAGGGTTAGGGTTAGGGTTAGGGTTTGGCGGCGGCGGCGGCGGCGGCGACGACGACGACGACGCGATCAGACCCGCTGGGAAGAGGAAGAGCCTCGCGCTTCTGTGCGCGCGGCTGGCGATCGCGGCGTCGCTCTTTTTCGTCGGCTGGACGCAAATTCGTCGCGTCGTCGCGCGCGGCGCGCTCGCCCCCGCCGCGCCCGCTTCCGGCGGACGCGGACGCGGACACGTCGACGCGCACGATAACAGCTGGCTTCTTCTTCAGTTCGCGCTCGCGGCGCCGCTCGCGATCGGGTACAGACCGGCGTTCACCGCGTGGGCGCTGTCGTGGACGCTGTGGGGCGAGGCGTGGAGGTGCGTTCTATACACTGGTCCCCGTACGACCGCGTCGGCGTGGTGAACGCCGTTTCTTAAGGACTTTCCCGGCGCATCTCTCCGCCCAGGGTCCCTCGCTTTCAATCCCGACACACCTCGATGCCTTTCAACTCCAACTGACGCCTTTCAACTCCACCCCGACGTTCGCTCGTATGGAACGACCCCGAGTCGCTGGCGATTTTGGGCGCCGGGGACGTTTCGCCCCGCGCACGCGCGTCTGCACTTCGTCACCAACCTCGCGCTCGGGGGCGGTCTGATGCTGACGCGCGCGGGGGGGGTGGGGCGGTACGCGGTGTTCGGCGGTCGGAGCGGCGCGAAGGCGAAGAAGCGCGAGTGATGAGGGCGCGCGGTAGTCACTAGCGCGGACGCGACGGCCGTACTGTATTATTCTTGGACGAGCTCTCACGACACGGCTGTCGCCGGTCAACGCGCGACGTTTTGAAAACCGCGTCCACTACGTCCCGCGCGCGCGTCGTCGTCGTCGTCGTCGTCGCCGTCGTCGCGCGCGATGTCGCTCGCCGGGCTGAACGCGGCGGCGGACCAGCTCACGATCGCGCGCGAGCACGCGATGCTCGGCGATTACGACACCGCGCGGGTGTACTACCAGGGCGTCATCTCGCAGGTCGCGCGGCACTGCCGCGCGGTCGGCGCGACGAGCGGCGCGGGCGCGTCCGCGTCCGACGCGCATCGCGCGCGTCGATGGCTCGGCGCGCAGTCGCAGCTCAACGACGAGCTCGAGTCCGTCGCCGCGCTCGCCGCCGAGCGCGCGGTGTTCAGCGCGCGGCCGGGGACGGCGTCGTCGCCGTCGCTATCGCGCGAGGGCGGGCGGTTCATCCATCTCCCGGGATCGCCGTCGCGCGCGCCGCGGGCGACGCCGCCCCCGGATCTGACGTGGATGGGGGGGGGCGCGGGTGGCGCGGCGCCGGCGGCGGACGCGCGGGAGGACGCGCGGCCGCCGCACGAGGTCGACCCGGACGTGTGGCGCCCGCCGAGCACGACGCCGACGCCGCGCGGCGCGCGCGGCGGCGGCGGCGGCGGAAGCGATCGGCTCCCCGCGTGGGCGCGACGAAACGCGGGCGACGGCGGCGGCGGCGGCGGCGGCGGCGGGGGAGGGGGAGGGGGCGGAGGGTACGGCGGATCGAACCGCGCGACGTCGCTCGCGCACGTCCAGTCCTCCGGATACGGCCGGCCGCGTCGGGAGCGGTCGGAGCGAGCCGGGAAGGCGGGACAGCAGCATCACGGCGGCGGCGGCGGCGGCGGCGGCGCCAAGGCGGCGTTGAAGTCCCCGCGCGATCGCGACGACCGCGGCGCGCGCAACGCGCCGCAACACGTCGGCCCGGACGGCGACCTCGCGGACGGCCTCTCGAGAGATATCCTGGACAAATCCCCGAGCGTGCGATGGGACGACATCGCGGGCCTCGAGGACGCGAAGCGGCTCCTCGAGGAGGCGGTGGTGTTGCCGTTGCTCATGCCGGATTATTTCCAAGGCATCCGGCGGCCGTGGAAGGGCGTGCTGATGTTCGGGCCGCCGGGCACGGGGAAGACGATGCTCGCGAAGGCGGTCGCGACGGAGTGCGGGACGACGTTCTTCAACATCTCCTCCTCCACGCTCGCGTCGAAATACCGCGGCGAGAGCGAGCGGATGGTGCGAATCTTGTTCGACCTCGCGCGACGGCACGCGCCGTCGACGATTTTCATCGACGAGATCGACTCGCTGTGCACGTCGCGAGGCGCCGCGGGCGAGCACGAGGCGTCGCGGCGCGTCAAGTCCGAGTTCTTAGTCCAGATCGACGGCTGCAGCGGCGGCGGCGGGGGGGGGGAAGACGGCGCGTCGACCGCCGCGCCCGTGATGGTCCTCGCTGCGACGAACTTTCCGTGGGACATCGACGAGGCGCTGCGACGACGCCTTGAGAAGCGCATCTACATCCCTCTGCCGGACCGCGCCGCGCGATCCGCGCTCGTGAACATCAACGTCAGCGGCGTCGAGGTCGCGGACGACGTCGATTTCGACGCGCTCAGCGAGTCCATGAACGGGTACAGCGGCGACGACATCACGAACGTGTGCAGGGACGCGGCGATGTGCGGGATGCGGAGGAAAATCGTCGGGAAGAAGCCGGAGGAGATTCGAGCGATGAGCCGAGAGGAGGTGGCCGCGCCGATCACGATGTCGGACATGACCCAGGCGCTGCGGCGGATATCCCCCAGCGTGAGCAAGGAGGACGTGGAGCGGCATATGGAGTGGCTCGCGGAGTTTGGGAGCACGTGAGAAGGAAGCGCGCGGCCGTACGAGTACACGACGGCGGCGAGTCGCGAGATGAAAAAATCTCTCCTTCTACTCGTAACACGTAGCTAGCTAGAACGCCGCCTTCTTCAGGTTCTCTCGGAACGACGCGCTCGCGACGGCGAGCACCGGCCACAGCCCGACCATCATCGCCTTGTTCTTCTCCGTGAAGCTCGTCTTGTTGTACCCGAGCCAGAACCGAATGCAGACGAACACGTACATCACCGCCAGCACCGGCGGCGTAAATAGGCCACCGATGATGGGGATCGGAAGTCCGCGCGAGACGACGACGTCCCCGCGACGACGACCGCCGGTCGCGGTCGTCGGCGCGCGCGGCGACGGCGATCGGTCGTCCAGCGGCGCGAGCGACGACGGCGTCGCGATCGCGACGACGGCTGAGGACGGCAGCGCCCCGAGCGTCGCGACGCCACCGCGGAGGAGGCGCGGCGCGCGCTTCGACGATATAACCGCGGACGTTGCCGCTGACGTGGCGCGGTCGCGCGGCGCGGCGGACGACGCCGCGCGCGACGACGAGCCGAGACGCGAACCGGCGCGCGAGACGCGAACCGGCGCGCGCGCGCGCGACGCGATCGCGTGGACGTTCATCGCGGAGACGGACCGCGGCGGGCGGGCGGGCGGCGGCGCGCCACCGACGAGTGCCGCGGGGCGATCCTGTCGCGATCGGTCCGAGAAACTCGGCACAAAGCGCTCGACGCGACGACGCGACGCCCGGGGCATTGCGATGGCGCCGTTCGCGCTCAACACGACGCACCGCGCGCCGCCGCTGCGCGAGATACTCCAGCTCTCGCTCTCCTCCTCCGTGCGCGGAGAAACCCGCGACGGCGGCGGCGGCGGCGACGACGACGGCGGCGAGCGCGCCTCTCGTCGCGCGGCGGGAGATCGATCGATCGCGCGAAAAGCCCGAGCGCTCTTCGCCGCGGAGCTGAACCCCGGGTGGACGGACACCAACGCGCTGGAGCGCGTCGCGAACGCGGCGACGTGCGTCCCGTTCTTCGCGTGCGGGCTCGACGTGCTCCGACGCGCGGCGGCGGACGACGACGACGACGACGACGATTCGACGACGACGACGACGACGACGAGAAATGTAAATGCGAAGAAATACGACGGACGCCGCGCGACGCGTCGATGGGGCCGCGCGCTGCTCGGCGTCGGCGCGTTCGCGGCGGCGTACCACCTCGCGCCGCGGCGGAACCACAAGACGCGCGCGCTCCTTCGACACGCGGACTTCACCTCCATCGCGTTCGCGTCGACGGTCGCCTCGGACGCGTTTCGATGCGACGTCCCGAGACCCGTCCTCGTCGTCTCCGCGGCGGCGGCGCCGGCGACGCCGCTGCTCGTCAGCGCCGCGCACTGCGCGCTCGTCGAGCGCGAGGTCTTCCGCGCCGCGTGGGCGCGCCGGCGCGGCGGCGGGAAGAGGAAGAAGCGGCTCGAATTCGCGGCGGGGGACCCGCGCGTGGTGGGGCGCGGGGAGGGGGCGAGAGATGGGGAGAGACGCGCGGACTGGTCGTTCGCGACGGGCGAATACGGCTTGCACGCGGTCGCCGCCGCGGGCGCGGCTTTCTTCTTCGCCGCGGAGGAAATCTGGCCGGACGCGCCGCTGCTGCACGCGACGTGGCACGTGTTCGCGTACGCGGCGTTGTCGACCGCGAACGCGATATACTTCCGACGCGAGGAGAAGAAGCCGCCGCCGCCGCGCTCTCCGGGGGCTCGCGGGCTCACGTGATGAACATTCATTCAATTCGGTCGTCGGCGCCTTAGCTCTAGTCCTCTACTCATAGCTAGTCTTCTATCATCAGTACTCGTGCCCGTCCGTCCCGCGCTCCGCGCGCATCAGCACGCGATCGCTCGAGAGCGCGCGCCTCGCGATCGCCGCCCGGCTCGGCGGCCACACGACCGCGGCGACGACGCCGTCGAGCAGCGCGACGGGCGCGACGCCGACGTCATCCGCCGCGATCGCCGCGCCGTCTCCGGGTCCGGATCCCCCCCCCCTCGCCGCGGAACGCCGTCCTCCGCGCCCCTCCGCCGCATCCACCTCGAGATCCAGCTCCTTACTAACGTGCGCGGCCTCGAGCCAGCAGTGCCCCTTCGGGATCTTCACCACCGCGCCGCCGCCGTCGCGTCGCGTGACCCAGTCTCCCTCGAGCGCGACGAGGCGCTGCGCGAGCGAGACGTCGGGGTCGTGGGGAGAGCGCAGGTGCACGACCTGGCCGCGGCGCCACATGTGCCTCCGCGCGCGGAACCGGTCGAGGAGGACGTAGCAGTGTTGAGGCGACGGCGACGGCGCGGGTTCGCCGCCGTCCGACGCCGTCGTCGATGGCTCGCATCGAGACGAGGAGGAGGAGGAGGATTCCGATGCCGATCCGGCGCTACTTCGCGCGGACGCGCGCGCGTCGTCGCACCCGACGGCGCCGACGTCTGGGACGCGCGCGATGGACGCGACGCCGTCGTTGAACGTGATGGCGATGGGGACGCTCCACGCGACCGCGGCCGCGCGGCGAAGCCACATCGCCGTCGCGCGCGCGAGGCGTTGTGATGACGCCCCCGCGGCCCGCGCGCTTATTGGCCCGAACACGTACGCGCGGTTTTTTCCTTCAGTTCTCATCATGCATGCGGTGTTCGCTTCGCGACGACCGCACTCCCGTCCGCGCGACCGACGATACGATGACGCGCCGCGCGATGGCGGCGCTCGGGCGCGCGCTCGTCCTCGCGCTCGCCGTCGTCCTCGCCGTCGCGCCCGCGCAGACGCGCGCGGGGGGGGTCCAGCCCGTGGGCGAGGTCAAGGACTGGGATCTCGGTACGTCGTCCGCGACGACGACGACGACGACCGACGGCGAAGGCGGCGGCGAAGAAGCGCGGATGTCCATGCAGGAGCTCTTCAACTGGGCGATCGAGCACTCGGACCCGGAGCGCCTTCGCGAGATGGCGGAGAAGGTCAAGAACGGCGAAGACGTCGTCGGCGGCGGCGACCGCGACCGCGACCGCGACCGCGGCTCCCTGCCCGACCCCTTCTCCGCGTCGTCGTCGAGCGCGCGCGTCGTCGATCGGCGATGGACGGAGGACGAGCTGTCCCAGAAGCGCGCGGACGTCCGCGAAGCCCTGGACGCGCTCGCGGCGCACCCGACGGAGCAGACGTACATCAAGCTCGCGCACGCGGTGTACGCGGACGCGACCGCGCCGGTGGAGCGGCGACTGGAGGCGCTCGAGACGCTCACGGAGCTGATCCGGCCGGTGGACAACGCGAACGATCTCCACGTGCTCGGCGCGTTCTATCTCACACTGGTTCCCATACGACCGCGTCGGCGTGGTGAACGCCGATCCTTAAGGACTTTCTCTCCCGGCGTTTCTCTCCGCCCAGGGCCCATCGCTCACAATCCCGACACACCTCGACGCCTTTCAACTCCGCTTCTGACGCCTATGAACTCCACCCCGACGTTCGCTCGCATGGACCCTCGACCCTCAGGCGCGTTGAACCCGCTCGTTCGCGCGGCGACGCGCGTCGGCGACGACGACGACGACGACGCCGTCGCCGCCGCCGCCGCGGAGGCCCTCGGCGTCGCGCTGAGCAACAACCCGAGGGTGCGCGCGATGACGCACGCGTGGCGAGCGCCGGAGGACGCCGTCGTGATCGATCGTCGCGGCAGAAGGAAGCACCGCGTCGACAGGCACGCGACGGACCCGAATAAGATCTACTCGTCCGCGAACCACGCGCGGCACGAGCACCCGCCGCACGGCGCGGAGCACCGCGAGCAGTCCGAGCACAGGATCGCGCTCGCGAAGAGCGCGAACGCGGCGCACGGGGGGAAGCACGGCGACGTCGATCATCTCTCGGGCGCGTTCTACGTATCTCGCGCCGGTCCCCGTACGACCGCGTCGGCGCGGTGAACGCCGATCCTTAAGGACTTTATCTCCCGGCGCGCGTTTCTCTCCGCCCATCACCCCTCGGTTTTGATCCCCGTCCGCTACGCCTTTCAACTCTCCGCTTCTGACGCCTTTGAACTCCACCCCGACGTTCGTCGCTTCGTATGGGCAAACACCCTCCGCGCCTCAGACGTCAACGCGTACGACTCGGTGGAGGCGAAACTCGCGACGATCGCCGTCAACGAGAGCGCGCCGGAGCTGCGACGACGCAAGGCGTTCTTCGCGCTGTCGCAGATGGTGCGCGACGACCACGTGTGCAGGCGGTCGTTCTTCGCGGCGGGGGGGGCGACCGCGCTGTTGCAGCTGTTGCACCCGAACGCGAACCCGGGGCTGCGCGTGAAAGCCGCGACGCTCGCGGCGGATCTGTTCGCGTCGCCCGATCCGGAGCAGCACGCCCGCGAAGGCGCTCGCTTCGACGAGATTCATCACAAAGAAGCGAGGGCGCTGAAGCACGCGGCGATGCCGCACTTGATTCACATGACGACGGGAGGGAGCGCGGACGCGCGCGAGAAGGCGATGCACGCCGTGCGAGCCGCGTTGGACGCGGACGCCGGCGACGACGAAGAGAGCGCGGCGAGCACGCACCGCGCGGCGAGGCGCGCGGGCGGCGCCGAGGCGTTCGAGGCGCTCGCGGAATTCTTCGAGGAGGCGGCGAAGGGAAACGAGGACACGCGGGAGTACCACGCGACGTTAGCGCGCGACGCGGGGTCGGTCGCCGCGCGATTAGCGCGCGAGACCCACCGCGGAGGTATCCACCACGTCGAGTTATGAGGGTTTATTAGTGTATTTCTCTCTACATACAGTCTCGACCGCGCGTCGTCACGACAAACGAGCGACACGTCCCCATCTCGTCGCTCGCCGTCTCTCCCGCCGCTCGACCACGCGTCGCCGCGCGTCGCGTCGAGCGGATCGCCGTCGCGCGCTTCAAACCGAATTCATCATCATTCCGCATTCGCGATCTCACACTGGTTCCCATACGACCGCGTTCGCGTGGTGAACGCCGATCCTTAAGGACTTTCTCTCCCGGCGTGTCTCTCGAACCGAATCGATTTAAAGCTTGTCGCGGGGGCCGAGCGGCGCCTCCTTCTGGGGCCCGACCGTGATCGGAAGCTTCGCGTCCTTCGCGCCCTTGCCTCCGAACACGAGGCACGCCGCGGGACCGGCGAGGGCGAGGAACGAGTACATCGCCTCGCGGCGGCCCAGCCCTTGCGCGGCTTTGGGTCGTTCCGACGAGCGATGAAATCGGGGTGGAGTTGAAAGGCGTCAGAAGCGGAGTTGAAAGGCGTCGAGGTGTGTCGGGATCGTGAGCGAGGGGCCCTGGGCGGAGAGAAACGCGCGCCGGGAGAGAAAGTCCTCAAGGATCGGCGTTCACCACGCGAACGCGGTCGTGGGAACCAGTGCGAATACGAACGCGCCTTTCTCGAAGAACGCCTCCTGCTGGCCCGGGTACCGCGCGGTGGACGCCTCGCCGTACACGTCCCACGCGCCCGTCGTCGACTCGACGTCGCCGAGGTCGAAGTACACGGACTCGTCGCCGTACTTGGCCTTGGCGGCGGTCGCGCTGTTCGTCGTTCGATGGGGTCGGGGAGGGTGAGGGTGAGGGTCGGTCGGACGGATCTTGGAAATATAGCGCACGGATCGATCGATCGGTCGACGGACGCGAGCGCCAGGGTTTAGGGTTTAGGGTTTAGGGTTTCGCCGTCGCCGCGCGCGACGCGCGGACGAGGCCGCGCCGCGCGCGCGTCGGCGACGCGCGCGTCGATCGGCGCGATCGCGAGACGGCGCGCGCGGCGCGCGTCGAATCCCGCGCGATCGGCGGCGATCGTCGCGCGACGTCGATCGCGCGCGGAGGCGCGTCGCTCCGGCGCGACCCGCGCGCGATGCCGGGTTCTTCGGTCCCGCGTGAAAAGCGCGGTCGCGGAAAGCCGCGCGGAAATCAAATCCATCGCCGGGGAACGCACCGGGACGCGCGGCGGGCGGCGACGGGCTTGACCGCGACCTTCGCGCCGGCGAAGGTGGAGGTGGAGGCGGCGAGGGAGAAGGCCATTTTCGTGAGGTGGAGCTGCGTACGCGGTGCGTGTGCGGTTATGCCGGCGTCGGATGCGGTTCCCGTTCGCGTCGTGTCTTTCTTCGCGGAGGGGTAGCGATAGGATCCGGCGCTGGCCAATGAAATTCGTTCGCCACCCCAGGGTGATTGCCCGTACGACGTCCGTACGCGCGTACGCGTACTTCCGTACCACGCTCGGCGCCGAGAGGGCAAAACACTCGTTGTTACCCGAGCGCCGCGTGGCATTGGCGCGCGCGCGCGGCGCTTCCGTCTCTCGGCGCGGGGACGTCGTCATGACGCCCCTGGACCACGTCCCGCACGCGGACGCGCTCGTGCGCGAGTACCTGCTCTTCCGCGGGTTCACGTCCGCGCTGCGCGCGTTCGACGCGGACGCGCGCGCGGATCTCCTCTTCCGCGCGACCGCCGACGCCGACGCCGACGCCGACGCCGCCGCGAACGCGAACGCCGACGCCGACGTCGCGCGCGGTGACGCGTGCGACCGCGTCGCGGACGCGCTCTTCGAGCGCGACCTCCCCGCGCTCGACGTCCGCGCCGTCTGCGACACGCTCGCGCTCCTCCGCGCGCGCTTCTTCGCGCGCCTCGACGCGTCGTTCGCGCCCGCGTGCGCCAAGCTAGAGACGTCAATCCTCCGCCTCCTCATCGTTCACGCGCTGCGGCGCGGACGCAAGGACGTCGTCGACGCGCTCTTCGCGCGCGAGGGCGAGCGCCTCGCGGCGAATAGCGACGAGTGGCACGCGTGGTTCGCGGTGTGCTACGTCGCGCGACCGGAGGAGGACGCGCGGTACCGCGCGCACTTCGCGAAAGGATGGGGCGACGCCGTGCGAGCGTCGACGCGCAACTTCCTCGCGGAGGCGTTCCGCGCGACGCCCGCGCCCGCGATGCTGCGGTTCGGGGAGGAGAGGCGACGGCGGAGCGCGCTGGAGAAGCGCGCGCGCGATGCGGAGCTCGAGTGCGTCGCGCTCAGGGCGACGCTCGAGGAGAGAGAAGACCGAGCCGCGCGGATCGGCGGCGGCGGGCTCGACGACGACGCGTCCGAGGCGCGTTCTATCTCACACTGGTTCCCATACGACCGCGTTCGCGTGGTGAACGCCGATCCTTAAGGACTTTCTCTCCCGGCGTGTCTCTCCGCCCATCACCCCTCGGTTTCGATCCCGACACACCGCGACGCCTTTCAACTCCACCCCCGACGCCTTTCGACTCCGCCCCGACGTTCGCTCGTACAGAACGACCCTGATTCGATCGCGTCGCCGCCGCCGCCGCCGCCGCCGCCGCCGGCGGCGACTCCCGCGAGGGTGACCTCGCGAGAGACGCGATCGTGGCACTCCGCGGCGATCGCGTGCGCGCGTTTCTCCCCGGACGGCGGCGACGTCGCGAGCGGCAGCGCGGACGGCACCGCGCGGGTGTGGACGCCCGCCGAGGCGTTGGATTCGCCGCGCGCGCGAAACGCGACGATTCACTGCGGCCGAGAGGTGCAGGTCGTGGAGTGGAGCGGCGGCGGGGACGGTAACGCTTCATCTTCAGCCGTTACGTATAATACGAACGTCGCGCCGTCGTCGTCGCTGCTCATAGGCACGCGAGGCGGCGGGCTGCGCGTGTGGAACGTGGACGCGAAACGCGTGACGGTGGACGCCGCGGGCGACGAGAATTTCCCAAATTTCGACGACGTGCGGTCGTCGCCGACGGAGCACGTGTTCGCGTGCGCGACGTCCTCGGACGCGCGCGACGGCGCGATCACGATGTGGAACTCGAGACGGTTCGAGCCGATGCACGCGCTCGCGATGGGTCCGCGCGGCAGAAGTAGTATCACACGTGGCGGCGCGCCGTTAATTCACGCGCTCGCGTTTAATCACAACTCGAAGCTCCTCGCCGCCGCAAGCGACGACGGCCGCGTCGTCTTGTTCGACCTGAACAGCCGCAAGGTCATCACGACGTGGGATCACGGCGGGGTAGGCAGAGTAAGCGTCGCGGCGACCGGTTTAGGGTTCAGCGCGGACCAGACGAGCGTGTACAGCGTGGGGGGCGACGGCGTGGTCAAGGAGTGGTCGCTTAGGACGGCAGGCGGCGGCGGCGGCGGCGGCGGC
>MDSW01110590.1_pt1 | contig 12014 bp, 10 predicted proteins | sample 811171 | NCBI WGS metagenome assembly MDSW01 (sample SAMN05326641, study PRJNA326480) | marine metagenome | isolation source: seawater | place: Atlantic Ocean: North West | collected 2012
CATTCCACATATTCAAAAATATGCCAATTAGTGATATTCCTACTAATCCTACTAACCATCTATGGATCATTTGAGATTTTGCCACAATTTCATCGGCGGCTATTTTAGACAATATTTCACCCTGACAAAGTGGCCATGAGTCATAAAAACCATTGATTCCACAACCATAATTTGCTCCTGGGGAAGTGGAAACTAAAACCCCAGAAAAAAGAGTAAATAGTGTAAGGCCAGATATAGTGAATAGTTTATTTTTCCATTTTGCAGAGAATTCAGAGTCAAAAGAAATCCAGTCAGTTTTCTTTTCTCTTGAAATAATTATCCAAATCCATACTAAAACCATCATAAACGCCAACGCAGAACCTAGATGAAGTATTACGCTCCAATGTTCATTATCCATTCTTACTGTCAACATTCCAACAGCACCTTGCCATAAAATTAGTATTATGGATAGTTTTGTGGCAGTTCCCATTTCCTTTCCATATCGTTCATCATCTCTTAAAATGAACCAATTCAAAAAGACCAACGGTGCCAAAACCATGCCTGCTAAAAATCTATGAATCCATTCCGTGAAAATTTGAAAGGTTGTATATCTATGACTAGAGCCACGAGAATCAATCTCATCAGGATTCTCTTCCCACCACTTTTCTTGTTCTTCCTCGGAAATATCAAATCCAAAAGTCCCGAAACAAAGGGGCCAGTCAGGGCATGACTCTCCTGCATCATAAATTCTTATTGTCCCGCCAAGAGCTATAACTAATATTGTAGTAATTACAATAACTTTCGTTAAATTATCTTTAACTATTTTTCTTCTTAACAAAGGGCTTCACCCCATATGGGCACCGTAAATTACTAATCATCAAGGTGAGGATCAACATCTATTGGTATCCTTTCTTGATCATATTCTAAAGTAGCAATTTTCATTGGATCTAAAACAACTCTTTCTTTTGCATCGTTCACTCCATAGAGTTGCACCAATTCATCACTGAAATTATCTCTTAACTCATCTTCGGTAACATAAAGCGGCGCTCCCATGCTAATTTGCAGTGCTCTAGCACCAATTATTCTTGCTTTTTCAAAGCGAGTATGCGGACTCTTTGGCTTAACCATGCATGCCTCCACTGACAACTCCCAAATAAGGACTATGACTCAGGACATACGAAAAAATATTATTTTTATTTTATTTTGCCTCTATCAGCATTGCCACAGCATTTCCTCCTCCTAGGCAAATTGTTACTATTCCAAATTTCCCTGCAGTCCTATTTAATGCATTGACCAAGGTCATCAAACACCTTGTTCCTGTTGCTCCAAGAGGATGTCCAATAGCAACAGCACCTCCATGTGGATTAAATTTGTCATTAGGAATTTTCAAAGCCTTTTGAATAGAACAAGATGCAGATGCAAAAGCCTCATTGTGTTCAATAACATCGATATCATCAATCGTCAATTTGTTTCTATTTAGTAGGATTTCAACCGCATTAATAGGTGCAGACATTACTCTACTAGGTTCCAATCCCGAAGTACAATAATCTATTACTTTAGCAAGTATTGGTAAATTATATTTTTCAACCGCATAATCTGATGCAATCAATACTGCAGATGCCCCATCTGACAATTGACTGGCATTTCCTGCAGTGACTTGTCCAGTCTCATCAAAAATAGTCTTCAGTCTTTTCATCTTTTCTAAATTCGTATCAGTGCGAATACCTTCATCTTTTACTAATTCATCTACATCAAATGTTTCTCTAGATATCCATTCTCTCTCCCATCCTTCATTAGCAAGTTTATGTGATCTAACTGCATAAGCATCAGATTGCTCTCTAGATATATTGAATTCTCTGGCGACAGTCTCTCCAGTTTCTCCCATCATTTCTCCTGAATAAGCATCTCTTAATCCATCATAGGATAATATCCATTCTAAATCTGAAAATTGTATTTGTTTATCTTTACTAGGACTTTTTATGAAGTAAGGCGCATTACTCATAGATTCCATTCCTCCTGCAATAATCAAATTAGCAACCTTAGCTCGTATGTCTGATGCCCCAATCATTACTGCCTTCAAACTTGAGCCGCAAACTTTGTTTATTGTTGTGCATGGAGTCTGGTAAGGCATACCAGCTCCTAAAGCAACCTGTCTAGAAGGTGATTGGCCAACTCCTGCTTGTAACACTTGCCCCATATATAATTGATCAATTACGCCCTCTTCAGGACTTAAATCAACTCTTTTCAATAATTCTTTCACAGCCATTGAACCTAATTCAGTAGCACTATATTTTGATAAAGAACCTCTAAATTTACCTATGGGAGTTCTTGCATATGCACATATGTTGACCGCTTCCATATGCTATCCAAAAGAGAACTAGACTTCAATTATACGATATCTATTCTTTATTTCAGATTATTATTTTGAATTATAACCATAGAATTCTGCGTGTTTAAGGACAGGTCTATTTTGGGGTTTTATTAATATTGTACGAACTCCCCATAAGTCCTTGAAGATACGATAACGGCTTGTTGCATCTAAATAATCAACTCCACTAGTCCCTCCTGTGCCTACTCTTCTTCCCATTATCCTCTCTACCATTCGGGCATGTGAATGCCTCCATTTGACTATCGCCTCTTCCAATTCAACAAATCCATCAATTAATTTTCTAGGCCAAGTCAATAAAGGCAACTCACGATATGATTCAATAAATAACAGCCCCACTCTAGGGCGATTTATTCTTCCTTCTGGAATTAGAAATTCTCTAGCATTATTATTAGCACTCTCCAATCTTTCAGAGATTTTTTGTTCAGAAATGGAATTCCCATAAACACTTTCTCCATGACGTCTATGCGCTTCTAAATGCGCATCAACATATTTTGCCACCTCAACCGAATCATCTTCACTTCCAAATTTAGATCCCATTATTGGAGTCCTTCCTATCCAATCCATTAATGATTCAAATAATGACTTTTGGTCCATTACCGTTTTTAATTGCCGATAAATCTGTGCTGATTCTGAATCATTTTCGGCCGCCTTTTTAAATCCCTTAAGAGGATCCATTCCTCCTAACCTATCTTCATTCTTTAATCCAAGTAAAATTTCAAATTCTCTCATTTGATATGATTCAAAACCAGAAGCAGTTCCTAATCCATCTCTAAATGACAAGAAACCTTGAGGAGTCAAAGTTTCTAAAACACTCCACTGATTAGCCATTAATCGAAATATTTCTGTAATTCTGGTAAGATGATCTACGGCCTTTGGTATCTCATTTTCAGGTACATTTTCTTGATTTAATATATCTCTAACTTCTCTTAATTCTCTAATAATTTGCTTAAACCACAACTCAAATGTTTGATGGACCACTATAAAGTGCATCTCATCATTTGAAATCTTTCTTTCTTCACCTTGCAGTGTTAGTAATTCTGACAATTGCAAATATTCTCCATATGTCCAATTCCTAGATTCTGTGCTGCCACTCATATATCTCCGGTATCGTCTCCATTTGAAGTATTACCTCTTATTAGAAAATTCTAAAGTAGTAAATATTATCCCTTAAATTATGTCCAGAGTAGCCGAAGAACTACCAAAACCATTTAAATTCGAGTTACCATATCCAATGCTCATGGTTGAAGAAGGTTTAGAATTACTCCAAATAAATTCAGAACACAAAGATGAATTATTTTCATTAATTGATTTAAATCGAAATTACTTAAGAGAATGGCTTCCATGGCTTGATGATATCCAATCTCTTCAAGATCTTGAAAAACATATTTACACATCTATTAATGAGTATCTTGATGGTCAAGGGATAAGTTATTCAATAAAATTTAATGATAAAATAATAGGAAATATTAGCTTAAACTGGATTGATTATAATAATAGATCATGTGGAGTTGGTTATTGGATTTCTGAAAACTATAGAGGTCATGGATTCATAACAAAATGCTGTTATAGATTAATGCAACATTGCTTTAATGACTTGCAAATGCACCGATTTGTATTGGAAGTAGCTACAGAAAATACTCCAAGTATATCTGTAGCACAACGCTTAGGTATGAGGTTAGAGGGATTAAATATAGATAGAGAATGGTTATATGATCGTTATGTAAATAGTAATATCTATGCGATAACATGTCCAGAATTTAATTATTAATGATTAATCCATGATTTTCTAGAGTGCATCCTCCAGGAGGCAGACATGATAAAATATCGTCCTGTGCAAGTCCAGTTGCCTTGGATATTTTGTTGGCCACAATCTCCTTTTTTTCTTTACTGGGAATTATCTTGCCCCATCTTGGGAATATTTTTGATATCGTCTCAGGAGTCCCTAGTATTGGAAGAGGAACTCCATTTATTATTCCAATTCCAATTCCCATATTAAGTGAAATATCTTTATGCCAATTTCTTTTTCCTCTCACTACAAAACTCCCTCTTCCTAATGATTCACCACTTTCAGTTGTTTTTGAAACCTGACTTGGTCGTGCATAAAAGGCAGCTGCTGCAGAACCTCCACTTCCCCATGCCCTAGACCAACAAACAGCTATTTGTGCGGCTTCTTGATGTATTTCTTCAGAAAAATCTCTAGCATCATCAATCTCTTTATTCAAGTCTTGATTTATTTTTAATGACACAAATCCTTCAGGTATTTTATCATTGGTTACTTTGACAACTTCCAATCTCTCATTTAGTTTTAGAGAACATGATGGTGCACCATGTAAATCTGCATGGAAATACAGATCAGTGGAATTGAGATGCTTCTTTACTAACGTATCATTACCTTTTGCGTCTTTTCCTCCAATAAATAGGCTACCATTACTCAATATTGCCCATCGATATTTTTCAAACCAAAATTTTTTATTACGCTTTGAAATCTTTAATTTACCTGCAGCAGTATTTTTTGCTACCCTTTTTTCTTCTTTTAATTTTGATATTTCTGTATTTTCTAATGCCTTTTTCGCCCCATTTGCTTTATTTTTTTGAATACGTGCATCTTCGAAATATCTTTGAGCATTCTGATGCACACTTTTTCCAACTTCAAGAGTAACGCTAGTAGAAGGTTCTCCTTCTTCGTCAGGCAAATAGACTACAATGGTCCTTTTTGAAGGATTAATTTTACCTATCCATGGAATTTTTTCTACTTTATTTTCAATTGATTGCCAATTTTCGTTTTCTATTGCTGTATTAAATTGATCTAAGATATTGTTTACATGACTCCAATGTTCTTGAATAGATTTGCCTATCTCTTGATTTATTGCTGCTCGTTGTAAGAATTTATCAATTGCTGATTTTTGTTGTTCCGATCTTCTTTCAAGTTTAGCTCTCCTTTCTCCCTCATCATTTCCTGATTGAATTAATTTCTCTTCTTCTCTACGAATAAAGGCCGCAGCATCATGCATGCCATAAATAATATCAAATCCCGAGGAAAGAGTCTCTAACTTTGAAGATAATTCTAAATCAAGATACGGTACATTGATAGGCGCAATTTCTTCTATTAGGGGCATCAAATCCTCTTTTTCTTCAATACCTGTACTTTCATTCCATTTTTTCAGAGAATCATCATCTCTCATCCATATTTTAGTATTATTTTTATCTTTAAGCTCGTTTATCATATTTTTAATTGATTCTTCAAGTAAATCTATTTGCTCTTCAGTCATTGAATTAGAGATGATATTTTCATCTAGATTCGCATTTGCACATGCAATACTACCATACAATGATCCGAAACTTGCACGTACCGCTAAAGTTCTAATTAAATCATGTTCACTATCATGCAAAAGTTTTTCCAAGTCTTTTCTTTCCATTTTACGAGGATTAAATGCTTCGGGAGGAGGACTATATTCAAACCCTCTTTTCAAAGATCTGGTAGAATATTTAGCATGTGTAAGTGGTTGAATTATTTTTTCCTGATTATCAACTAGCAAGACGTTACCATCTCTAAATAATTCTATTATTATCTTTATTTTTCCTGAACCCTTCTCAAATACAAGCTCAATTACACGATCAAAACCAAATTGATTTACCTCTACTAATCTGGCATTACTGAGATATTTACGAATTACCATGGCAAATTGTGATGGTTTAGATGGCATCGGCCTATCACGATAGGAAGTATACAACCTCTTCCCTCTAACTATTACTAAATCAGTGGACGGTAAACCCTTTCTGTTTAATTTCAAAACTACTTGTTCATAATGGGGCTGGTAAGCTTTCCGCATCCTCGCCCCTATCATTTCAGAAAGCTCATTTGCGATACATGCCACATCGAAGGATGATAACTTGTCACGCATACCTATCGAACCATCCTGTAAAGCCATCATTCATCAGCCAATCGCTTATTTTTAGCTATGATAAGGTATTATGAAACTCTTCAATTTCTTTTAGTACTCCTGCTTCATGTGCATATTGATTACTAGGAATATTGATTAATTTACAATTAGGTAAGTTTTTACTAATTTCAACCACTCCTTCTAATGCATGTAATTTATCTGACTCTGCAGACAAAATAGCAGAAGAAATATTATTATCCGGGAATTCAAGATTCATTTCATAATCTATATTATATCTTGCAGAAAGCATCATTCTCAATAAATCCTGAGCTTTAAACATCCTTCTGTATCTTATTTTTTGGCCTTCTTCTTTCAAACGTTTTTCAAGAGCAAACAGTACAATTTTACTTAATACTGGATATATAAATTTAGGAACAGGAAATCTAAGGAATAGATTAGCCCAAAGAGGCGGCTTAAAATTAACATTAGGACCTATGAGAATTGCAGATCTTCCTCCTATTGTTTCTTTTTGAAATCCTTCTAGTAAGATTGTTGCACCTAGCGAAGAAGCAAACCAGTCTACTTCATCCATATTTAGTTCAAAAAATCTCATCACTTCGATTAAATCCTTTGCATGTTCACTCATTTGAAAATCTTTTTTATTAATTTTTTTCTCTATTATTGCACTTTTCTTTTCTCTCGTTTCAACGTAAATTATTGACCTTCTAGAGGCCCATTCAGATAATAATGGCCGCCATCCTTCAAAAACAGAACCCCATCCTGGTATCATTATTAGTTGGTTTTTATTATCTGATATGCAATTTATTGGAGTCCATTTTAAAATTCTTAACTTCACACCTCTTCCAACATCAACATAAAATTCCTCACATAGTGATCCGGGTAATTCAGGAATAATACTCCATTCGTCTTTCATGAATCTCACTCGGTTTATTTTAGATAATATTGTTCTTCAATTTTTTTAACTACATTCTCCTTAATTAATGAATTAAGATGAGATGATATTTGGTCATAAGCCAGTGTAATATTCACATTAGGAGTATCTAAGTAGACAAATTGTGATATTTCACGTAAATATGTCATATCTTTACTCAATGCCTGTATAATCTTTTCAACTCTATTTTTTCTATGTTTAATATATTTATTTAGTAATTTCTCAGGATTTGCAATCAGTGGTCCATGCCCTGGAAATAGCATTTTAGGTTGCATTTTTTCCAATCTTTCAAGTCCATCAATATATTCTTTCATATCGCCATCAGATGATACCAAAATAGTCCCAACGCCAACGCAATTATCGCCACTAATAATGCCAGATTCTCCGCTTATGCAAACATGACCAGGGCAATGCCCCGGAGTCTCAATAATTGACCAAATACTTGTGCCATTTGAGCCCTTTAGTTTGAATTCATCTCCTTCGATTAATATTCTACAATTTTCTTGAATATTAAGATGATCTAAAGTTTCCTTAGTCGCCCATATTGGCGCATCATAAATATTCATAATTTCTTCTATATCTCCAATATGATCTGGATGTTTATGAGTGAATATCGTTGCTATGATATTTGATCCAGAACTAATTATTTCTGAAACTTTTTTTCGTAATTCTTCTAATTCTAATCCTCTAGCAGCAGGATCAATGATTATCCGTTCTCCTCCTTCTTCTCCCAAGATATAGCAATTAGTATGAGTTGCAGGAGGTAATGTTTGAGTTTTAATTGGAAAACATTCTATTAGAGGCGCAAACTCAATCCTATGATATCCAGAAGGACGTTTTTGAGCCAGTGATTCACAAGCAAGATACAAATTACCCACATCACTAATCTCAGATACCAAATCTTTCAGTAAAGTTACGATTGGAGGGGGAATTCTAACTTCATTTTTCTCCCAAGAAGTTAACAATTCTTGCGGTTTCCACCACCTGAATTCATCAAACTCCGATCTTCCGGGAGGGAATGTGGGAATTACATTATTTTCTGATAAACTAACATGGAAAAATCTATTCTTAAATCTAATAGGGCCGAAGGGAGGCGTTTCTCTTTCAGAAATAACTTTGGTTTCAAAAACTTCAATATTTATATTTCCATTTACAATACTTTTCAACCAATTATTTTTATCACTACATACCAAACTTCTTATTTCTTGATTGACATGAATCATTTTCCCATTCTCGTCAGGAGTTAATCCAATTTCTTCAACCAATTCTCTTAATAGGGCTATTGTTGCAATTCTATCTATTCCCATTTCTGATAAAAAATCAGGATATTTTTCTCCTACCTTTTTATCTACTTTACTTATTCCTCCTCCAGGAAATGTCCAAAAATCAGGAAAAGAAGGCATCTCAGAAACTCTGTGACCAAGTAAAATTTCGTCTTGACCATCAATTATTCTACTTACTACTGCAGATGCGGACAAGTGTGGTTCGCTGACTTTTATTTTTGGGATTTGATAACCCGCCGGCAACTCTCCCATGCCTTCTCGAAGTGATATACAATTTCAAACTCACCATAATAATCATTCAATAAGTGTTCACCTTTTCGCAATTCATGAGGCGAGTAGTTGCGCTCGATTATTTTTAATTAATAGAGAGGTATTTTTTTGAAACCACCTGAAACAATAGAAGAAGAATTAGCTATAATTTCTGATGCTTTAGCAGCAGGCATAGATCCATTTAAGCCACTAAATAACCATTCTAGAGTAGGAAAATTAGCTTTAGGATGGTTTTTGATATTATTGATGTTGAGTTGGGTTTCTCAAATCCTTTATCATTCTGTATGAAATACACGAAGAATATCAAAAGATGCGAATGATTCTAGGCAGTAACCCCTACAGCAGGCCATGAGTCGCTTGTTGGTCTCCATGGTTTTAGTATCATTGCTAATAACTTCTGCTACTCCAATAGTTTCAGCGCAGGTGGGTCAACCTGATATAATACAGGAGCATTGGTATCATTCTTATGCCACACTTACACTTGATTTGAATGAATGGGCAGATGATTATCCTGAAATTGTGATGTTGCTATCAGTAGGTCAAACTGAACTTGGTAGAGAACTATGGATGTTGCAGATATCAGATTGGAGTAAAGAAACCAAAGAAGATGGCACAAAGAAAGATGTTGTTTACATTGATGGAGGGCATCACGGAAATGAGCACCTTGGAACTGAACTTGCCTTTCTTACTGCCCAATTCTATATTGAAGGATGGGCTTCTGGAGATACTGAAGTCATCGAAGTCCTTTCCAATACTGAATTGCATATTCTAATAATGCTTAATGCTGATGGAAATGACTTTGATACTCGATGGAATGTTAATCAGGTTGATTTGAATAGAAATTATAATCATTATTGGAATACCTGTCCAACTACACAGCCAGGGAGTAGTGCATTCAGTGAATCCGAAACTCTTGCTAATTCTATTTACATGAATGAAGTAGTTCCAGATGCAGATTTGTATGTGACTATGCATACTGGAGTTTGGATAATGCTTTATCCTTGGGGTAAGTGGCCAGAACAACCATCTGATTGGGAATTATTTCATTATATTAGAGATGAGATAAATGGAAACATATCAGATATTCCTATTCGTAACGCAAACCAAGGACTCTATCCCAATTGTGGAACTAGTAGAGATTATGGATATGGCGTAATGGGATATCCGACCTTCACCTTTGAAACTGATGATGAACAATTTTTGCTCGGAACAATAGAATCACTTTCTGACAGACTAAGCGAAGAATTAGACGTAATGAGGTACTTGATTCAGAATGTTTGGTATTGGCGAGCACGCTTGGTATTTGAAAAAATAGAAATCACCAATAATCAAATTAGTGTCGAGGTCTCTAATCTTGGTCATTCTAGTACTGCCAATGCTACTCTCAATTATTATAATTATGATGGTAAATTATTATGGAATTCCGAAAATTTTGGAGTAAATGCTACAAACCATTCAAAAATAATCATAGATGCCAATAATTTAAGTTTATCTAGTGATGGATTTTGGTCCGTAACATATCAAAAAAGAGTGGTCGACTCATCACAATGGGTTGAAGAATCTATTAATCAATCTACTATAATAATAAATTCAGGAAGTGAAGAATTTCTTCCCGCTCCCTCTTTATTTACTTACTTAATATCCATCATTAGCGCTGCTTTCGCGCAAAGGAAAAAAATCAAAAATTAAAAAAACATTATTATCAACGTTTTTGAATAAATTAATGATACACGAATTGGCAGAATCATGTCAATGATTAACTATCATTTGGACATTATTTGATTGGCCAATGGTAATAACAATCATGTGATGCCAGTTGTCCCGAGAATACTGGAGAGACTATGAACGGCAGATTGCTAGTACAAAATGCAACAATGGTCCTTCCTAATAGGATTGTTGAAGGAGACCTCCGTGTTAGTGATGGTTTAATCAAGACCATAGCACCTTTTGGAGGTCTACAACCAGAAATCGGAGAACAAGTCATAGATGGTACTGGTTTGCATTTGTTGCCAGGGGCAATTGACCCCCACGTTCATTTCAGAGACCCAGGAAATACAGAAAAAGAAGATTTGGAGAGTGGCAGTAGAGCCGCATCTGCCGGTGGTATTACTTCATTTTTAGATATGCCCAATACTTCACCTAATGCTATTAATCGCTCAGCAATCGAAGCAAAGATTGCTTCAGCAGCCAAAAAATCTGTAACTCACCATGGTTTTTTTATTGGTGCTACTAATAGTAATATCTCAGATTTACAAAGTGTGGAAGGAATGGATGGAGTATGTGGGATCAAGATTTTCATGGGAAGTAGTACTGGAGATTTACTAGTTCATGAACAAAAGCATCTAGAAAATATTTTTGCAAATACTGGAGGAATTATTGCTACCCATGCAGAAGATGAAGAAAGATTACAGTCAAGGATACCAAAATTCGAACATCGAAAAGACATTGCAGCACATGCCGAATGCAGAGATGTTGAATGCGCCCTTATAGCAACAAAAAGAGCTGCGGCTTTAGCCAATGATCATGATCACCGTTTGCACATCGTCCATCTGACAAGTGGAAAAGAGGCTGATTGGTTAGCATCTAACAAAGGAGATTTGATTACAACAGAGGTTTGCACACAACACTTAACTTTTAACCAAGATGATGTTGAAAAACTTGGATCTCGGGCCTTAATGAATCCTCCAATCCGATATACAGAAGATAGAGATAAGCTGTGGAAAAGACTCAAGGATGGGACAATTGACTGTGTTGTTACCGACCATGCTCCTCATACGTTACAAGCAAAATCCGTTGGATTCCCCAATGCTCCGGCTGGGATGCCAGGAGTGGAAACATCACTTCCCTTAATGCTCACACATTCTGTGGAAGGAAAGTGTTCTGTTTCTGATATTGTAAAGTGGATGTGTGCCGGTCCGGCAAAGGTCTATGGAATTAAAAACAAAGGATCTCTAGTAGAAGGATTTGATGGTGATTTAACTCTAGTTGATTTAGAAAATAATAGAGTTATTCAAGATTCTGATACATGGACAAAGGTTGGATGGACTCCTTATGCAGGCATGGAATTAACAGGATGGCCCATATATACAATTGTAGATGGCAATATAGTCCATAAACGTGAGATTGACGGTTCACTGAGAGGGATTCCTGTAACTCTTCCTGGTAGTACTGGAAGATTATTGAAATTCAACTAATTTAAATTTCAGCAGTATCGCCTTCCGATGATTCATATTCTTCTTCCTCATAGTACCACACAGGAG
>MDSW01086039.1_pt1 | contig 12013 bp, 13 predicted proteins | sample 811171 | NCBI WGS metagenome assembly MDSW01 (sample SAMN05326641, study PRJNA326480) | marine metagenome | isolation source: seawater | place: Atlantic Ocean: North West | collected 2012
AAGTGCTGCAGCAGTAGAAATATTTAATGTATTCTTTCCATCGCCACCCGTACCGCACGTATCAACCGTTCCCTCTGGAACGTTTACCTTGGTTGCTTTTTCTCTTAAAACATAAACACCCCCAGCTATTTCATCAGAAGTTTCACCCTTTTCAGAAGAGGCGATTAAAAAATCGTGAATTTGTTCATCTTTAACTTTTCCGGACATTATTTTCTCAAAAATTGACTTACTCTCTTCAAAATTTAAATTTTGTTTGTTGTTAAGTTTTTTTATAATTTCGTCCATTTTATTTAAAATTTAGAAAATTTTTAATTAACTTCATACCTTCTTTGGTGTTTATACTTTCTGGGTGAAATTGAACCCCATGTAAATTATACCTTTTATGCATAATTCCCATGATTACGTTATCTTTTGTTTTAGCCGTAATTATGAAGTCTTTATTTAAGGTTTTTTCATCGACTATGAGACTGTGATATCTAGTTCCTATAAGGTTATTTTTTAACCCTTTGAAAATTCCAATCTTATCATGTGAAATTTTACTAGTTTTTCCATGCATAAGTTTTTTTGCATTTATAATTTTAGCACCAAATGCTTGACCAATAACTTGATGACCAAGACAAACACCAAGAATTGGAATTTTTTTTGAGAGATCTTTTACAATTTTCAAGCAGTTTCCTGCCTGGTCAGGAGTCCCTGGGCCAGGGGAAATAACAATTTTTTTATACTTTTTTTTTAAAATTTCCCTAGTATTTATTTTGTCATTTCTTACTACATCAACTTTACATTTTTGAATTAAAAGATAATGATAAAGATTGTAGGTAAAACTATCGTAATTATCTATTAATAAAGTTTTCATTTAATTTATTGCTTTAAGCAAAGCTTTAGCTTTATTTACTGTTTCATTGAATTCGTTTTTAGGATTACTATCTGCTACTATACCAGCACCTGATTGAACATAAATTTTTTTATCTTTTATTAACGCTGTTCTTAAAGCTATACAAGTATCAAAGTCTTGATTTCCAGTGAAATACCCTATGCCACCAGCATAAAGTTTTCTTTTTGATTTTTCTAATTCATCAATTATTTCCATAGCTCTAATTTTGGGCGCCCCACTTACAGTTCCTGCCGGAAAACCTGATAAAAAGGTTTTAAAAAGAGAGGAATTCTTTTTAAGCTTTCCCGTAACATTTGAAACAATGTGCATAACGTGTGAGTATTTTTCTACTTTAAATTTTTCTGTTACTTTGACGCTATTCATTTTCGATATTTTACCAACATCATTTCGTCCAAGATCTAAAAGCATCAAGTGTTCAGCTATTTCTTTAGGATCTTTTAATAATTCAGTTGTAAGTTTTTTATCCTGTTTTTTATTTTTACCCCTTGGTCTTGTCCCTGCAATAGGTCTAATAGTTACATTTCCATCTAATAATCGTACCAGGATTTCAGGACTGCTCCCTAAAATTTGAAAATCATCAAAATTAAAATAAAACATAAAAGGAGAAGGGTTTAAAGTTCTTAAAGTATTATAAATCTCAAGGGGAGGTTTGCTTATTTCAGCCTCAAATCGTTGACTTAATACCACCTGGAAAATATCTCCTTTCTTAATATAATTCTTAGCTTTTAGAACTATTCTTTTAAAATTTGTTTTGGATATATTTGATTTTATTTTAATTTTTTTCTTATTTTTATGAAAATTTTCAGGAAGTTTTATTTTTCCAAAATTTTTTAATTCTTTAAAAGTAGTTTTAATAGACTGGTATTTTAGATCGTAATTATTAATTTGCTCATCCTTAAATATATTCTGAATATAGAAAATTTTTTTTTTAAAATTGTCATATATAACTAATGATTTAGGTCTAATTAAACGTATATCAGGTATTTTTATATCATTTTTACATTTATTTGGAATTTTTTCGATTAATCTGATTATGTCATAGGAAAAATAGCCTACAAGCATAGAGGCCATTCTAGGCAAATTATTTGGAGATTTTACCTTAAAATTTTCCAATAAATCATTCAAATATTTAAGGACATCCTTTTTAATTATTTGTTTTTTTTTAAAATTATTTATTACAATTTTATTATTCTCAATATTTAAAATTTGGTCGGGGTTAAAACCAATAATAGTGTATCTTCCTCTAATAGTACCTTTTTCAACAGACTCAAAAATAAAACTATTTTTTTTAATTAGAATAAATTTATATAAATTTTCAATAAATGAATAATTTTTACAATCTTCAGAATAAAAAATTATTTGGTTTATTTTTTTTTTATGTAAACTTTTAAATTTCTCAAAACTTGAATTTAGTTTCATTAAATAGAGTTGATTAATCTTTCTAGAACTTTTTCATTAATATTTATTTTATAAATTGAATTTATATAACTATCATATGATTTGTAAACTTTTGAAATATAATCAGCATTAGCTTTTTCTGCATACTTTCTATAAATATCTGTTGAACGATTAATCGTTGGATCTATTTCGTTATCAATCTTAACCAGGAAGTTTTTTTTTGCAATTGGGTAGTCAGTTACAGTAAAAATTTGTCCTGAGCTAAAACTATAAATTTGTTCTAACAAGACTTTACTAAACTTAGAATCATCCAAAATATTTTTTATTTTTATTTTTTTAATTGGAACATTGTATTTTTTTGATAGTTCCATCATTTCTTTCTCACCAAATTTCTTTTCATTAATTTTAACACTCAACGACGCATTTTCTTGTATTAGGTTTAGTATTTTTAATTGTTTGGTTATTGTTTCTTTAACATTTTGATTATTAATATCTAAAATTTTATTTTCTATATTAAGTATTTCACCTACAAAAAATTTGTTCTCAAAATTAATAAAGGTTGGAATATTTATTTTTTCAATTTTAAATATTTCAGCAAGAAGTTTGTTATCTATATTAAATACGTCACCATTCTCTTTTAACTTCTTTGAATTAATTTTATTTACTTTTTTAATATTATTTTTATTTAATAATGCTATCTGTTCAAATTCTCTTCCATCCAAGATATCATTTTCAATTTTTTCTATTTCTTTAAAAAAATCTTCATTAAAATCATTTTTATCAATTAAAGCTTGCGGGGTTAACTCTAAATACCGAAAAGTTAAAAATTTGTCTTGAAAAAAGTTTTTATTTTTTTCATAGAATTCTTCATATTCTTTAGTGGTTATTTCCTTTTTTGAATAAATTTTTTCCAAATCAAGATAACTTAAAATTTTAGATTTATTTTCTCTTGTATATAAATCGTCAATTAAAAATTCAGGCAACTTAATGCCCCCACTATAATATGTCAGTAATTGACCCTTGGTCTCTAAATTATAAATATTTTTTTCATAATTAGCAGCTGGAAATCCATTTGTAAGTAAAAATTTCTCATATTTGGTCCTCACAAACTTTCCATCCTTTTGAAATTCTTTATCACTTGTCAGTATTCTTTTTAAAGATAGATCAGTTAAATCTATTCCTTTATCTTTAGTTTCTATTGAAATAATTTTTTCACTAATATAATTAGTCAAAATTTGGTTTATAATTTTTTCTTTACCAGTATTTTTAATTTCATCATTTGTAATTTTAACTGACTGTAAATAATTCATAAAATCTTTTGTACCAATTTTTGTGTCATTTATTTCTGCAATTACATTTTGATTTCCTGATCTGAATACATCTCCCATACCCCAAAGGATAAATGGAAGAGCAATAATACCTACCAAAACCTTCGCTAAAAATGACTTAGAAAATTTTCCTATTGAAGCAATCATAAATTTAATTTATGAAATTTAAATTAATTATGTGTAAAAATCTATAAAGAAAGTTTTTTTTATATGACAACTGGCTCAAAATACTTTGTTGGAAATTGGAAAATGTTTGGAATACCAAGCTCATTTAAAATTTTAGATAGAATTAACCAATATTTTCAAAAAGACACAAAGAATAAACGAAAATATAAAATTATAATGGCTCCTCCATTTACATTGTTACAGAACTTTGTAACCAGATATAAAAATAAAAATATTTTTATATCAGCACAGAATTGTTATCACAAAGATTCCTTCGGAGCCTACACGGGAAATATAAGTCCATTTATGTTAAAAAAAATTGGCATTAATTATGTTATTATAGGTCATTCTGAGAATAGAGCATCTGGAGAAACTGATGCTATGCTTAAAAAGAAAGTATTTTTTGCTTTAAAAAATAATTTAAATATTATTTTTTGTATAGGAGAAAATAAAAAAGAAAAAAGAAACAAGAAGACATTTTCTGTACTAAAAAAACAATTAACAAGCGTTTTAGAAATAAAATATAACTTTAAAAATATTATAATTGCATATGAGCCGATATGGTCAATTGGTAGTGGGAAAGTACCGTCATCATATGAGCTGTTAAAAATATCAATTAATCTTAAAAAATTTATTAAATCGAAATTTAAGTTAAATAAAATGCCTAAATTTCTTTATGGAGGCTCTGTAAATAGTCAAATTATTAGTGATTTTAAATCTATTAAGCAATTAGATGGTTTTTTAATCGGAGGCGCATCTAAATCTTCAAAAAATTTTATTGATATAATAAAAAATTTCTATAAATAACTCCTATGGAAACTATCCTTATATCTGCAAACGTTATTTTAGCCGTAATTTTAATTATTCTGATTTTACTTCAAAGATCAGAAGGTGGCGCACTCGGATTAGGTTTGTCAGAGGAAAATTTTGCCTCAACAAGATCTGTTGGTAACTTTTTAACAAAATCCACAGCAGTAGTTGCAACTTTATTCATTGTTTCCAGTATTTCACTTGTTGCATTATCAAGGGGTGATTTGCAGAGTGATCAATCAGTTTTAGAGAAAGTTGAAGAAGAAAAAGATTCTAAAAGCCCTAAAATCCCAGAGTCTTCAAAATAAACTTTATTTTTATATAAAAATTAGATATAATTATCTTCCATGGCGCGATATGTATTTGTCACTGGCGGCGTGGTTTCATCCCTCGGAAAAGGTCTCTCTTCAGCATCGCTAGCATCATTATTACAACTTAGAGGATTTAAAGTCAGGGTGAGAAAACTAGATCCTTACTTAAACGTTGATCCAGGCACAATGAATCCATTTCAACACGGTGAAGTTTTTGTAACAGACGACGGAGCTGAAACCGATTTAGATATTGGTCATTACGAAAGGTTTACAGGAATTTCTGCAACTCAATCAGATAATATAACAACCGGTGGAATCTACAGCGATATAATTAAAAAAGAGAGAAGGGGAGATTATCTCGGGGGCACAGTTCAAGTAGTTCCTCATGTTACTGATCGCATTAAAAAATTTATTTCTCATGATGTTAAAGGTGAAGATTTTATAATTTGCGAGATTGGAGGAACAGTTGGTGATATTGAGAGCTTGCCTTTTCTTGAAGCAATTAGACAATTTTCAAATGATGTAGGTAAAAAAAATAGTTTATTCATTCACTTAACCTTAGTACCTTATTTGAAAGCTTCGGGTGAATTAAAAACAAAACCAACCCAACACTCTGTTAAAGAGTTAAGAAGTTTAGGGATTCAACCTGATATTATAATTTGTAGATCTGAAAGAGAAATTCCGAAGACAGAAAGAAAGAAAATATCTTTATTTTGCAATGTCCCTATAGACAATGTTATTGAAACTGTGGATGTTAAAACTATATATGAAGCGCCTATTAGTTTTCATAAAGAAAAACTTGATGATAGAGTTCTATATTATTTTAATATTAAAAGTAAAAAATCCCCTGACTTAAGTAGGTGGAAAAATATTACTTCTAGAGTTTTAAATCCAAAAAAAGATGTAAATATTGGTATTATAGGAAAATATGTAGATCTTAAAGATGCTTACAAATCATTAGATGAAGCTTTAATACATGGCGGTATATCAAACAATGTTAAAGTTAATTTGAAAAGAATAGACTCAGAAAACTTAAAACCAGAAAAAATTAAACCTTTGTTAAAAGGTTTAACAGGTATTCTTATTCCTGGTGGTTTTGGTAAAAGAGGCACTGAAGGTAAAATTGCTGCCATAAAATACGCAAGATTGAACAATATACCCTTCTTTGGTATTTGCTTTGGTATGCAAATGGCCGTTATAGAAGCCGCAAGAAACTTATTGAATATTAAGAATGCTTCTACGAGTGAATTTGGAAACAATTGTACTCCCGTTGTGGGACTACTTGAGGAATGGCAAAAAGGTAAGAAAAAAATAAAAGGAACTGAAAAAAATTTAGGTGGAACGATGAGATTAGGTTTATATGATGCTGTATTAAAAAATAACTCTCTTATATCTAAAATCTATTCTGAGAGAAGAATCAAGGAAAGACATAGACACAGGTACGAGGTGAATATTAAATATAAAAATGATTTTGAAAAAAAAGGTTTAATTTTTTCAGCATTGTCTCCTGACGGAACCCTTCCTGAGATAATTGAATTAAGAGACCACCCTTGGTTTGTCGGCGTCCAGTTTCATCCAGAGTTTAAATCAAGACCTTTTACACCCCATCCATTATTTTCATCTTTTATCAAAGCTGCAGGAGTTAAAGATTAATGGCAAATAAATCTGTTAAATGTGGTAAACTCAATATTTCGAATACAGGACCCTTCACTTTAATTGCTGGACCTTGCCAACTAGAAAATGAAAAGCATGCTCTAGATATTGCTGGTGAATTAAAAAAAATCACTGACAATCTTGGTATAGGTCTTATTTACAAAACTTCCTTTGATAAAGCTAACAGAACTAGTCTAAATGGAAAAAGAGGAGCGGGTCTTGAAAAATCTTTGCCTATTTTTGATAAAATTAGGAAACAAATTGGAGTTCCAGTTTTAACAGATATTCACGCTATAGACCAATGTGCTTTAGTCTCAAAACACGTAGATGTTTTGCAAATACCAGCTTTTTTGTGTAGACAAACGGACTTATTAGTTGCCGCCGCTAAAACTGGTAAAGTTATAAATGTTAAGAAAGGTCAATTTTTAGCCCCTTGGGATATGGTTAATGTTACGAAAAAAATTGAAGACTCAGGAAATAAAAATATTTTAGTAACAGAAAGAGGAGCAAGCTTTGGTTACAATACCCTAGTTTCTGATATGAGATCATTACCGATAATGGCAAAGAATGGATATCCGGTAGTTTTTGATGCTACACACTCTGTTCAGCAACCTGGTGGAATGGGAGACAAAAGCGGAGGACAAAGAGAATTTGTTGAATATCTTTCTCGCGCGGCTATTGCCGTAGGTGTTGCCGCTGTTTTTATGGAAACACATCCTGATCCAGATAACGCACCATCAGATGGACCTAATATGGTTCCTTTATCTAAAATGCCTGCTCTTTTAAAACAGTTAGTTGAAATTGATAATTTAATTAAGAATGTCAAAAATTAAAAAAGTCAAAGGTCGTCAGGTCTTTGATAGCAGAGGAAACCCTACGGTAGAAGCTGAAGTATTTTCAGAGAATGGAAATTCAGCATCAGCAATTGTACCTTCCGGCGCATCTACAGGAACACACGAAGCTTTTGAATTAAGAGACAAAGATAATAAAGAATACCTTGGAAAAAGTGTTCTTAAAGCTGTCGAAAATATAAATGTACAAATAAATAAAGCGTTAGAAAAAACGAATATCAATGAACAAAAAAAAATAGATCAAACATTGATAAATTTAGATGGGTCAGAGCAAAAAAAAATTCTCGGAGCCAACGCTATTTTAGCTGTGTCAATTGCATCATGTAAATTAGCCTCAACTGAAAATAAAGTTTCTCTGTACGAACATATTGGCAAGTCTAAAAATTATCAATTACCTGTGCCACTATTAAATATTATAAATGGTGGTATGCATGCAAAAAACGACCTTGATATTCAGGAATTTATGATACGCCCAGAAAATACAGATACCTTCACTGAAGCTATGAGAAGAAGCTTTTTAGTGATTCAGAATTTAAAAACTATGGTGGATAGCACAAATGTTGGTGATGAAGGTGGTTTTGCACCCAATCTTAAAAAAAATGAAGAAGCAATTAATTTGATAATTAAAGCGATTGAAAAATCGGGGTTTAAACCGGGTGACGATATTTCTATTTGTTTAGATGTAGCAGCAAACGAATTAAACACTCCAAAAACGGTAGAATATTATTCTGAATTAATCAAAAAATATCCAATAAAATCTATCGAAGACCCTTTTGGAGAAGATGAATGGGACTCATGGAAAAAATTAACAGAAAATTCTAATATTCAGATTGTAGGAGACGATCTCTTTGCCACGAATATTAATAGAGTGAAAAGAGGCATAAAAGAAAATTCTGCTAATGCGGTATTGATAAAATTGAACCAAATTGGCACAGTTAGTGAAACATTGGACGTTATAGATTTAACTAAAAAAAGTGGATTTAAAACAATTATTTCTCATAGATCAGGCGACTCAGAAGATACTTTTATAGCCGATTTAGCAGTTGCGACCAACTCATCCCAAATTAAAACAGGCTCTCTTGCTCGATCAGAAAGGGTATCTAAATATAACCGTCTTCTTAGAATTGAAGAGGAGCTTGGAAAATCTGCAAAAATGGCTAAAATATAGCTATGAGATTTTTACACGTATTAAAAAGAAAAAAATTAATTTTTTTAAACATATTTCTCTTTTCTTATGTTTTAATAAATTTTTTTGATGGAGACAGAGGTTTCTATTCTTATTTAGATAATAAAAATAAGAAAGATAACCTAATTAACAAAAAAGAAATGTTAACAAAAAAATTAAATGTTGTAGAGCATAAAAACAATCTTTTATCAGATGAACTAAACTTTGATTATTTAGATATTTTAATAAGAGAAAAACTTAAATTTGGTCACTCTGATGAAATAATAATAAAATTAAATGAGTAAGTTTAAAGTAAGACACCCAGAAAAAATAAACAAACCATTTAATCCAATTAAAAAAAAACCTAACTGGATTAGATCTAAAATTATAGATAGCCAAGTTTTTTTTAAAACAAAAGAAGTAGTAAATAAAAATAATCTTAACACAGTATGCCAAGAAGCAAACTGCCCAAATATTACTGAATGTTGGAGTAAAAAACACGCTACTTTTATGATAATGGGTGATACTTGTACTAGAGGTTGCGCTTTCTGCGATGTAAAGACAGGCAAACCTAATAAATTAGATCCGCTTGAGTCACTAAAAATTTCTAAAGCTGTTAAAGAATTAAATCTCAATCATGTAGTAATCACCTCTGTTGATCGTGATGATTTGGACGATGGAGGCGCAAATCATTTTAAAGAAGTTGTTATAGAGACAAAGAAAAATAATCCTAATACTACAATTGAAGTTTTAACACCTGATTTTTTAAGAAAAGGCAATGCTTTTGAAAAGGTTTTAGAGGCCTCGCCTGATGTTTTCAATCATAATATTGAAACTGTACCAAGCCTTTATCTAACTGTAAGACCTGGATCAAGATATTTTGCATCCATAAAATTATTGGAATCAGCTAAGAAAATTAAACCAAATGTATTTACAAAATCTGGTTTGATGGTTGGGTTAGGTGAAAATAAAAATGAGATTTTACAAGTCATGGATGATCTCAGATCTGCTAATGTAGATTTCTTAACCATAGGTCAATATCTTCAACCATCACCCAAACATTATCCTCTTCAAAGATACTACAATCCTCATGAATTTGTAGAATTAAAAAATATAGCTTTATCAAAAGGATTTTTATTAGTTGCTTCATCTCCCTTAACGAGATCTTCCTACCATGCTGACGAAGATTTTAAAAAATTAAAAAAAGCAAGAGATGAAAAAACAGAATGCCAAACGCTTCAATAAAAAAAATTATTCCTTGTAAAAAAACAGACCTTATTAATATGATTTTAGATATTGAGAAATATCCTGAATTTGTACCATGGTGTTTAAGTGGCAAAGTTCATAGAAAAGAAGATATGCAGGATATGATCGAAATGGAGGCAGACTTAACTGTAGGAAAGAAATTTTTAAATCAAACTTATAAAAGCCATGTTACTTATTACAAGGATAAAGATAAAATTATAGTAAGTAATATTGGCGGCCCTTTAAAACATTTATCAAATGAGTGGAAAATAAGAGAAATTAACAATCAGAGCGAAGTTAGTTTTGAAATTGATTTTGAAATAAAGAATGTTTTTTACAATATGATCATGAAAAAATCCTTTGATCACGGACTTAGAAATATTGCAGATGCATTTGAAAAAAGAGCAATCAAATTATTTAAGAAAACTTAAGATTAATTTCAAAGATTTTTTTACAGCATTTTTTTGTATATATGTGCGTCCTTTATTTTTAAACACAAACCTATGTATTTTAACCTTATTAGCTCTTTTTAAACCTATATAGACTAATCCTATTGGTTTTTTTTTAGACCCACCAGTTGGTCCAGCTATACCAGTAACAGAAACAGCTATATTACTTTTAGTAATTTTGCTTAAATTATTTACCATGGAAAAACAACATTGAATACTCACAGCTCCATGTTTTTTAATAATTTGTTTAGGCACCTTTAGAAGCAATTTTTTAGATTGATTAGAGTAGGTAACTAAGCCCATAGTAAATATTTTTGAGGATCCACTTATTGAGGTAATTGATCCTGAAAGCATTCCACCTGTGCAAGACTCAGCAACAGCTAATTTAAGTCGCTTTTTTTTAAGCAAGGTAACTATTTTTTTACTTAATTTACTCATCAAAAAAAGAAAGTTTTTCCTACCATAAATAATATAAGGCAGATAACTACATAAACACCAGCTAAAACATCATCAAATAAAATACCAAATGTATTTTTGTATTTCCTATCGATATAATCTATTGGAAAAGGTTTTAAGCCGTCAAATAATCTAAATAACAAAAAGAACCAAAGATAAATTTGTAAAGCTTCTATTGGTGAATTCGTTCGGTCTGAGTGAAAAAGTTCGTATAAAATTATTGGTATTGATTGCCCTATAAATTCATCAATTACAATTTCCTGCGGATCATCATTCTTAAATTTACTTAGACATGATTCAATAGCAAAAAAAGAATAAAAGGAAATTAATAATAATAATATTAAAATAATTTGAACCGGTATTTTTAAAAAATAAATTACAAAAAATAAAAATAATGTTGTAAATAATGATGCCCACGTCCCTCTAAATTTTTGAATCGTTTCTCCAAAAATAAAAAGAGTTATAAAATAATAATTTAATTTATTAATCATACTTAATAATAGAAGTAATTACTTCTGCCGCTATGGCCTTTTCTTTTCCAATGACACCTAACTTTTCAGTAGTTTTACCCTTAATATTAATTTGGTTTTTTGAAATTTCACATATTTTTGAAATATTATCTATCATTTTATTTTTGTATTTTTTAATTTTAGGTGTTTGAGTTATTATATTTAAATCTATATTCTTTATGAAATAACCTTTAGATTTAATTTGTTTTATTACTTTTTTTAATAAAATTGTTGATCGAATGTTTTTAAATTTTTTATTTTTATCAGAAAACATTTGACCTATATCTCCCATATTACATGCTCCTAATATTGCATCTGTTATACAATGTAAAACAGGATCTCCATCTGAGTGTCCTAAAGTACCTAACTTAGATTTTATTTTTAGACCAGCTAAATACAGTTTCCTTTTTGGAACCAGTCTATGAACATCAAAGCCTATTCCGATTTTTGTTTTTAAATTAATAGAATTTTTTAGCATATTAAGATCTTCTTGGTTGGTAATTTTAAAGTTATTTTTTTCACCATCAACGAATTTAACTTTTTCTAGCGATTCAACTAGCGAAAGATCGTCATCATTATAAAAAAATCTATTTTTGTTATGAAGATTAAGTATATTTTTAAAATTAAAAGATTGTGGTGTTTGAGTTGAAAAGAAACTTTCTCTTTTTACGTTTAAAATATTTTTGTAACCATCATATCTTTTTAATGCATCGCTTATAGGTATTATTGGTATAACGGCGTTTTTTTTTGATGTATTTACAATTTTTTTAATTAATCG
>MDSW01087061.1_pt1 | contig 12013 bp, 12 predicted proteins | sample 811171 | NCBI WGS metagenome assembly MDSW01 (sample SAMN05326641, study PRJNA326480) | marine metagenome | isolation source: seawater | place: Atlantic Ocean: North West | collected 2012
CGGCCATGGGTCAGCCGGTTCTATAAAGGCAGGCACAGCAATGCTGGCTATCCTCAAAACAACATATTTAACACCTGAAGATATAACTAATTTTTCACCTGCAATCTTACTGTCAGCATAAACATCAATAGCTTTTTGTGAATGATCAACAGTTACTGGGTCTTTTTCTTTAGAAGTATCCCCATAGGTACTTATTGAAGATGTAAATACAATTGTTGCATCTTCAGCAACTTCTTTCATACTACTCAAAATATTTTGAGTTCCTTCGACATTAACCTTAAAAGTAAAATCTCTATCTTTTTCACTATTAGGGGGCAATATAGCAGCTAAATGTAGAACACACCTAACTCCATCAACAGCTTTTTTAACAGATTCAGGATCAGTTATATCACCTTTAAATATTTCAACATTAGATTCACCTTCGAGGCCTTCAAAATCCATAAAAGGTAAATCAAAAATACGAACAGGTATATTATCAGACAGTAGCATTCCGGCTAACTGCCTACCAACACTTCCCGCTCCTCCGGTTATTAATACAGGTTTCATTATGTTAATATCGTTCCTTTCATTCCAGCTTTTTCAATTAAAGTCTGTGAACTCGAAATCAATGTGTCGATTGATCCAGAAAATGAATCCCAATCTCCTGCATCTTTATGAGTTAACAGTTCTGTGGCATCCCTAAGAACTGTTCTAGTTACCGGAACGCTAGGCATTGTTTTAAAGAAAAAAGTATTACTGATGTCATTAAATTTTTCAACGATCTCAACAATAGAGGTTTCCCAAGCTTCATTTTGAGAGCTTAATCCATCTGAAATCTTATTGCATAGTTCTATAGACTCTTCAAGCATTTCTTGTCCTGACTGTGGCATATTAATCTCCTAAATTTTTTATATAAAAAAAGGGCGACCAAATAATGATCGCCCTTATTTTAGCCTAAAAGCATTAATACTTCTAGACAGTAAAGCTACTAACTATCCGAAGAAGTAGTTTCTTTAACTTCTATCACTTCAACTTCATCTTCATAATGTTTTTTAACTTTATCCAAATCAACAACGTCAACTCTATGGTATCCTTTGCCGTCGTGCTTATCATATGGGAATGGTTGGAATTTTTCGAATACATCAGCAAATCTCTTGCGACTTGGCCTTGTATCGTAAGGGAATGCTCCTGCACCAGGTGTTGGCTCACATTCTATCAGTTTGTACTCCCTATTACCCAATCCGTTTTCGTGCCCGGCATTAATACTTGAAACTTCACTCTGACCATGGAAAGTAGCTGAAGCAGCTTCAAATTTCCTATCACCTACATGATGGGCTTCCATCATGTGAGCTGCAGCTCCGACAGTTCCTTCTGTCTGTCTAGCTTTATCCACACAGGCCATATCAATAGCTACAGGATCTTTACTAGCAAAAATTCCTAAGTGAGGAACTATTGGAATATCGGCAAATCCGGCGCAGTCACACTTTGGTGAAATATCCAATGCCATATTAATATATCCAACCTTACCTCTACCTACTGCTTTCTCTACACCTAAACACGCATCAGCAATAGCTGCATCAACAGCATCAAATTGCTGAGGAGGTATATCCATTAATCCTCTAGGGCCAAGAACACCAAAGCATCCTAGACAGTTAGCACAATTTTCAGAATCCCATTCAAGTTCATCTTTATCATTAATACTATATAAATTAAAAGGACAACAATCTTCAATGATCTCCCAATCTGGAGTATTCGCCTTACCTTTAAAGTTTTCTGGATGTAATACACCTGCTGCACCCAATCCATATGTTGGATGTCCACCCATATGAACGTTAAATTTACCTCTCTTAGATTGAGCTCCAATACCTAAATTCTTAAGAGCTCCACCGATAACTCCCATTGGATGACCTTTAAAGTGAGTTAACGCAATTAAAACATCAGCGGCCGCAATAGCTTGTGCCACATAAGCTTCTTTTAATATAAATCCTTCTGGAATATCTACTCTAAAATCACTAGTTCCAATATACCCATCAGCAGAAATAAAAGGACATCCCAAAGCTGCTGAAGTAAATCCATTTCGTTCTGCAGTCAGTAAAAGATCTAATTCTGTAGCTCTAGAACCAAATGGTGAATATGTCAAAGTAGTTGTATCGCACACAAAAGGGCGACCACCTAATTCTTTAATTCTATCCGCTAATGTCCTAGCGTATACTGGCCTCAAATAAGCCGAATTGTTCCATTCTCCGCAATGAAGCTTAATAGCTACTACGTCATTAGGCTTTATAAGCTCATCTAAACCTGCTTCATCAAAAACTGTAATCATTTTTGCAGGCAAAGAAGTTTCAGGGCTTTCTGAATGAGCATCCATATAATAAACTTCTGATGGTGCTACCATGAGTAATCCTCCAAATTCATCTATAAAATAAACATATTCACACAATAATACAATTGTACAAGATGAGAGTAGCATTCAGATAGAAATGTGTCAATTATTTTGATCTTTTTCGATTATAATAATTAATATAAAGTTAGGAGAAAATATTATGTTCAAAAACGCCGAATTATTCCCTATGAATACGTCTGTAAACGCATCAGGCAATTTAGAGATAAATGGATGTGACGCATTAGATTTAGTAAACCAATTCGGAACTCCACTATATGTATATGATGAAAATACGATACGCCATATGGCTAGGTCGTTTATCAAGGAATTCACAGATTTATATCCAAACACTTCGGTATCTTATGCTTCTAAGGCATTCCTAAATAAATATATCGCACAAATTGCTAATGAAGAAAACCTGTGGCTTGATGTTGTATCTGGAGGAGAAGTTGCAGTAGCTCAATCTGCAGGATTCCCAACTTCTAAAATGGATTTCCACGGGAATAATAAAACTCCTGGAGAATTATCGGATGCTATTGATCTGGGAGTTGGCACAATTATAGTAGATGGTTTCCACGAACTAAATTTATTAAATGAAATAGCCAAATCAAAAAATATTACTCAAGGGATATTATTACGTTTATCTCCATCAATAGATGCACATACACATGGACACACAACTACAGGAATATTAGATGTTAAGTTTGGGTTTTCAATCGAATCAGGAGAAAGTAGTATTGCAATAAAACAAGCTCTCCAGTCTTCAAACCTAGATTTAAGAGGAGTTCATTTCCATCTAGGGTCCCCAATATATGAACTCGAACCATACTCAAAAGCAATTGATAGAGTCTTGGAATATCTATATCCATTCATAAAAGATGAAGGCCTTGATTTACGAGATTTTAGTCCGGGCGGGGGATTTGCCATAGGCTATGAAAACAACAAATTACCCCCTCCAATTTCAGATTACGCTAAAACTATTACACAATCATTAATACAAAAATGCGATTCACTCAATATAAATCACCCTAGATTAATAATTGAACCCGGAAGATCAATTGTAGGGCGTGCAGGGGTAGCCTTATACACAGTTGGAGTTATAAAAAACATACCTTCTGTAAGGACTTATGTTTCACTAGATGGTGGAATGGGAGATAATATCAGACCCGCTCTATATGATTCAAAATATGAAGCTGTTGTAGCCAATAAAATGGATTCACTAAATTTATCTTCCGTTGAAACAGTAACTCTTGCCGGTAAATATTGTGAGTCAGGGGACTTGCTGGTAAAAGACATTAGTTTGCCGAAAATAGCCTCTGGGGATGTTGTTGCAATACCAGCTTCAGGTGCGTATTGCTTTGCCATGTCAAGTAATTACAATATGAATCCTAGACCTGCAATAATAATAATAAGTAATGGTAAACCTAAGCTAATAAGAAAGCGTGAAACTTATGAAGATCTAATGGCTTTGGACATCATATAACATTAAACACTTGTCAAATTCTAGGTCAAACTTTTAGATGAATTATAAAGAAGCTCCAGCGACATATGCTTTATTGTCAATAAACATATTTACTTGGCTTATTATTGAACTTCTAGGTAGTTCTTCAAACCCAGAAATGTTACGGAATTTTGGAGCCATTAATTATATAGACATTCGAACGGGTCAGTATTGGAGATACTTAAGCGCAATCTTCCTACACGTAGGAATAATGCACTTACTAGTAAACTCAATCAGTTTATTCATTTTAGGAAGTTTATTAGAAAAACTTTTAGGTTCGTACAAATTCATCATCATTTATATGCTTAGCGGAATAGGAGGGAGCTCATTTAGCTACGTCATGATATCGCCTTGGGCAGTAGGAGCAGGGGCAAGTGGAGCCATATTTGGATGCTTAGGTGCACTTGGAGTCTTCTTCTTGTTAAATAAAAATTCTTTAGGCAGAAGTGGAAAAGAAAATTTTAACGCTGTATTAATTATGGCCGTTATAAACTTCGGGTTTGGATTTACTTTCCCGAATATAGATAATTGGGCTCATTTAGGAGGATTTATATGTGGAGCGTTAACATCTTTAGCATTATCCCCAAAAATCAGATTATTCCAATATTATGATCCTAATAGCTCATCAAACTATACTATTAAGATAAGGCAACTTATTCCTATCCCCTTAACAATATTATTAATTTATATACTCACTTGGATCGGAAATAGTAGATTCTAATGGTTATATTTATTTAACTTTTGAAGGTTTTTCAATTAATTGTTGAAGTCTCCTGCAGAAATTAGCTGCTACTGCACCATCAATTGCTTGATGATCTACTGTTAAGCTTACAGTCATAATCTCTTTAATAACAATTTCATCTTTTACAACCACAGGTTTTTTCTGAGTTCTACCTATACCTAAAATAGCAACTTGCCCTTGGTTCAGAATAGGAGTGAAACCATCAACGGACCCCAGTACAGATATAGTAAATGTACCTCCGCGTAATTGTTCAGATTTTAATTTCCCATCTCTAGCTTGTTCTGAAAGAGATTTAACTTCTTCAGATATTTCATTTATTGATTTGTTATTTACATCTTCGATAACAGGAACTATAAGCCCGTCATCTAATGCAACTGCCATAGCGATATTAACCTTATCAAAAATAAGTATAGAGTCACTAGTGATCACACTATTCATAGGAGGAACTTTGGAAAGAGCTGCCCCTGAAGCTTTTATTAGAAATGCGGTTAATTCTACGCCAACATTCCTTCTATAAGATTGGGCATCTGTAACATCTACTTCGAAAAAGAATGATAATTGAGCAGAATCTTCTAGACTACGCTTCATATTTTCGGCAATAGCTTTTCTCATTCCTTTAATTTCAATAACTTCGTGCTCTTCTGGCAATCCGGCTGGAATCGATTCTTGAGTATCAGATCCAGATTCAGAAAATGCTCTAACATCAGCTTCTACTACTCTACCTCTTGGACCAGTTGGAGTCACCAAACTTAAATCAACATCTAGTTTAGCTGCTAATTTTCTAGCACCTGGGGTAGAAGGAGTCATTTTAGAATCTTTTGAAACGGAAGTTTTTGTATTTGACTTCTTTGGAGAAGTTAAGGTGTTTTCTGAAGTTGGTTTCGATTCCTCAATCGGTGGTTCTTCACCTGAATCTAACAAATATCCAATCAAGTCATCAACAGGTACCGTTGAGCCATCAGAAACTAACGTATGAAAAATGCCATTAGCAGCAGCTTCAAGCTCATAATTTAATTTTTCACTCTCAATTTCTAAAAGTACCTCACCCTGATTAACTGAGTCACCTTTTGATTTAACAAAAGTAACTATGCCTTCTGTCATAAAATCTCCCAGCTTAGGCATAACTATACGAACTGCCATAAAAAACTCCTATCCTATAGTGTCTAAAGCGGCAGACACAACATTATTTTTATCTGGAACAAACAAAGGTTCGAGAGATCTACTGTAAGGAACTGATGTATGAGGAGGAGTCACTCTCTTTGGGGGAGCATCTAAATAATCAAAAGCTTCTTCCGCAATTAAAGCAGAAATATCGCCTGCTATACTGCAACGTGGATAATCTTCATCTACTATTACAACTTTTCTAGTTTTACGGACTGAATTTAATATAGCTTCATTATCCATGGGAGAAAGTGACAAAAGGTCTAGTACTTCAACTGAAAACCCTTGTGCTTCTAATTCTTGAGCAGCTTCCATACAAACTCGTGTGGTATAGCCTATTCCTATCAAAGTTATATCGTCACCTTCTTGCTTAATTTCAGATTTACCTATCTCAACAATATATTGATCAGATGGAACATGGTCTTCAAATCTCAGTCCCATCAATTGTCTATTATGAAAAAACATCACGGGATCATTATCTCTAATAGCAGCTGTCATCAGGCCTTTTGCATTGTACGGATTCGAAGGAACCACACATTTCAAACCTGGAAAATGAGTGAAAATCGAGTACAGTGTTTCAGAATGTTGAGCTGCGTTTCCTGTACCTGCCCCTATTGCAGTCATAATAGTCATAGGAACTGTTACTTTTCCTCCAAACATATAGTGCATCTTTGCAGCATTATTAGTTATCTGGTCTGCACAAACTCCAAAAAAACTAACATACATTAAATCAATAACCGGCCTTAACCCTGTAGCAGCAGCCCCAACGCCAGCTCCCATAAATCCAGTCTCAGATATGGGAGTATCTCTAATTCTATCTCTACCAAAATCATTTACTAAACCTTTTGTTAAACGCATAGGACCACCCCACGCATCTTGAAAATCTTCTCTTTCCCCACCACCACCTATATCTTCACCCATAACAATTACATTAGGGTCTCTCTCTAATTCTTGTCTAAGGGCTTCATTAATAGCTTGTATAAACGATATTTGTCTTATTGCTTCTTTTTGTGTCATTTTAAATTCCTATTCTGAGTAAGATACATAAACATCTTCTAATATTTCGTGAGCCTCTGGAAAAGGGCTGTTTTCAGCAAATTCTGCCGCTTGATTTACTGCTTCTAGACATTGTTCATCAATTTTGTCCAATTCTTCTTTTGTAGCATATGCGCCATCTACAATATGTTCACGAGCATTTTTTATACAGTCTCTATCCATATAATACTTTTGCTCTTCTTCTGACCTGTATCCAAGTGGGTCGTCTGCACCAAAATGTCCCATATAACGATAAGTTTGAGCTTCAATTAAAGTAGGGCCTTCTCCAGCTCGTGCTCTAGCAACCGCTTCTTTACCAACTTCGAACATATCTAAAATAGATTGACCATCGACTGTAACCCCAGGTATTCCATATCCATCTGCTCTATTTGACACCGAGCCACCTGCAACAGTGTATTCAAATGGTGTCGACTCTGCATATCTATTATTCTCACATACAAATAAAACAGGTAAAGTCCATATCGCTGCTAAATTCATTGCTTCATGTAAAGCCCCTTGACTAGAAGCACCATCACCAAAAAACACAACACTCACACTATCCGTACCTTTATATTTTGCAGATAAAGCTACACCTGTAGCGACAGGAATGTTTGATCCAACTATTCCATTTGCCCCAAGCATTCCTTTGTTTATATCAGCAATGTGCATGGTGCCACCTTTACCTTTAGATACTCCCGTAGACTTACCAAGTAATTCGGCCATCATTTGATTTATATCTAATCCTTTTGCAATACAATGGTGATGACTTCTATGTGTACCTAAAACATAATCATCATCTCTCAAATGTGCGCAAATACCTGTAGGAACAGCTTCTTGCCCGACAGCTGAATGCATACCCCTTAGCTTTCCAGCATCAGCTTCACGCCTTGATTGTTCTTCAAATCTGCGTATGGTTACCATTTTTTCGTACATCCATAACAAAGATTCTCTGTTAATTTCAGGGTATGGCATATATAACCTCCAGATATTAAGGATTGCAAATTGATAGCATTATATACAATAACATGATTTTTATGAAATATAATTAAAATATGCTAATTTATACATAATACTGATAAGGAGATAATGTGGGAGTTACAAAAGCAGTAATACCAGTTGCTGGACTTGGGACTAGATTCCTCCCAGCTACTCTTACAATCCCAAAATCTATGATACCTGTATTAGATAAACCTCCAATACATCATTGCGTAAAAGAGGCTTCAAGTGCCGGAATAGACCATGTTGTATTCATAGTATCGAAAGGTCAAGAATCAGTTGCGAAATATTTCAAAAAACAACCTGAATTAGAAAGAATATTAAAAAGTCGAAATCAGATATCTTTATTAGAATCAATTCAAGAAATATCAAAGCTTGCTGATATAAGTGTCGTAATACAAGAAAAACAATCTGGGTTAGGCGATGCTGTATTAAGATCTGAAGAAATTATAGGAGATAAACCTTTTGCAGTTTTTTTGCCCGACGATCTTATATTTAGTAAAACCTCTACGATAAAATCAATGATTGACATACATAATGAAACAGGCGGAATGGTAATTGCATTAAAACATGTCCTTAAAGAGCAAATTCCAAATCTAGGAATAGTAGATATAACTAACAACGATAAATTTATTGAAATAAAACAAGTGATTGAAAAACCCGCACTAAAGGACGCTCCGTCAGATTTAGCTATAATTGGTCGCTATGTACTCACGCCTAATATATTTCAGGCTATTAAAGCATCACCTCATGGAGCTTTAGGAGAAATCCAATTAACAGATGCTATCCAGAAACTCATCTCTTCTGTTCCATGTAATGGATATAAATTCCCAGGAGAACATTTTGATGTAGGTATACCTATTGGGATGCTCAAAGCATCAATATATGAATCATTAATAAATCGTGAAATATCTTATGAACTTAAGAAATGGTTAAATGAAATACTCTAACGCCAATAATATAAAATTACAGCTACTAAGCAAATCCAGGATAATATAACAGATTTCATCACTAAGTCTTTTACAACAATGATTTCTGGTTTCTCCCCTAAGTGTGAATTAATTACAAGATAGAAATATCTTCCCATTCCTGCAATCACTAATGGGACTGTCAGTACCATAGCATTATTATCCGGTAGATTAGACGCTGACAAGGTATACAAAATATAAAGTACAAGAGTAATGCCCATAACTATGGCTAAAATAATAATAGAATTTTTTTTACTCAATTTAGAATATCTTTCCAAAACCAATCTTTGATACAAAAAATTCTCATCATTAGTCCATATTTCTGAAAATCTCTTGGAAACAGCTATAAACAAAGCCCCAAATAACATACACAAACATAACCAAATGGATACAGGCACATCAATTGCTATAGCTCCTGCTACTACCCTTATAACAAATCCTAACGCTATTGAAAAAATATCTACAAACAATATCTCTTTCAATTTATAGGAATAGAATGTCATCAAAAGAAAATATGTGCATACTGCTATTAACAGAATCGGATTAATGATTAATGAAATGGAAAATGAAATAACTATACAAACTATTGAAGAATAAATAGCCACCGATGTAGATAATTCTCCTGAAGCAATCGGCCTTTGTTTTTTAGTTGGATGCTTTAGATCATTTTTTTTATCTAAGACATCATTAATAAAATAAATAGCAATAGCAATAAATGTAAATGCTCCAAATGACAATAGCGCATTAACAAAAAGGCTAAGCACTAAGTCATATTCTATAAATGTCCATGATTCATTGAATGAGAATAGGACAGGAATAAAAACAACAAGGTTTTTTATCCACTGATTAGGGCGAGAGGTTATCAAGATATTAGAACCCAATAATGCAAACTCCATAATATATGACTATAATTACCAAAATTACCAAATATGATATCTTCACATTATGATGTATTGAAGATATTAAAAATATTAAGTTAGAGGTCAATTATGTCAGGACATTCAAAATGGTCAACTATAAAGCATAAAAAGGCAGCAACTGACGCAAAAAGAGGTAAATTGTTTACCAAATTATCAAAAGAAATAATTGTGGCTGCAAAACAAGGTGGAAGTGACCCCGAAATGAATTTCAGGTTACGAATGGCGATACAGATAGCAAAAGATAACAATATGCCAGCCGATAATATAGATAGGGCTGTTAAAAAAGGAAGTGGAGAAGGGTCTGAAGCAGACAGTATGTCAGAAATAACTTATGAAGGGTACGGTCCCGGAGGAGTAGGGATTATGCTTCAAACATTAACAGACAATAAAAACAGGACAGTATCAGATATTAGGTCAACCCTAACTCGGGCGGGGGGAAATATGGCTGAGTCAGGAGCTGTAGCTTGGCAGTTTGAGCAAAAGGGAGTAATCATAATCAATGTAGCAGAGTCTGAGTCAGAAGAAATAGCTCTTATAGCTATTGAGCAAGGTGCTATCGATTTTGAAACATATGACGGGACATTGCATATCTACACTGACCCAGCTGATTTAGAAGATATCAGATCAATCCTAACTAAAAATGAACTATCAATAAATTCTACTGAATTATCAATGATACCAAGTAACACAATAATGTTAGAAAGTAATAAAGCCTTACAAACTTTAAAATTATTAGATACTTTAGAAGAACTTGAAGACGTCCAAAAAGTATATTCCAATGCTGATTTCCCTGAAGAAGCATTATCAAGTTTTGAAGTTGAATAAGTTAAACTAATGCGAGTTTTAGGTTTTGATCCAGGAACTTTAAAAATGGGAGTCGGAGTAGTAGATTCTGAAAGCGGTGACCTTTCGACCCCTTACTATGCATGTTTTACTGCTTCTAAAAATGATCCCATAGAAAACAGGCTTATGACTTTATTCACCCAAATAGACCAATTAATATCAGACGTTAAGCCTGATTCGATTGCAGTAGAAGATCCATTTGTATCAAAAAATGCCAAAACTGCTATTGCAATAGGACAAGCTCAGGCGACTGTTCTGATCGCAGGTTCAAAGCATGGAATCCCCATAAGTAAATATGCCCCGCAAGAAATTAAAAAATCTATCACAAATTATGGAGGGGCATCAAAGGATCAGGTAGGAGATATGGTCCAAATATTATTAGGGAATATAGATATAACTGGACCAGATGATATTACTGATGCATTAGCAGTGGCGATATGTCATCATAATAGAACATTTATGGATCAATTTATAATGGAGTAATCATGTCTTATACTTTAGTTTCAAGCGTCAAAGGCCGCATTGAATCCATGACTGCTGAATATGTCGATATTTCTGTTTCACTTTTAACCTTAAGAATTATCGCTCCAACGTCTACTTTAGAGAATATAGGTCCAATTGGAACAATTACTTCTTTACTAACATCACTCCAAGTACGTGAAGACAGTTTGACTTTATACGGTTTTCTAACTGAAGATGACAGAGTAACTTTTGAAACTCTAATAGCCATAAATGGGGTTGGTCCTAAATTAGCTATAGCAATCTTATCTAAGTTTTCTGCATCAGCACTTGCCAACTTGGTCCAATCGGGAGACACAAAAACATTCACAACTGTCCCTGGTGTCGGAGGAAGAACTGCTAGCAGAATACTCTTAGAGTTAAAAGGGAAAATGGATCATATATGGACAATTCCTTATGAATCAGATATTTCAGATGAGGTATTTGAATCATTAACTGCTTTAGGTTACTCAACCCAAGAAGCACAATCAGCAATCTCCTCAATAAAAGATAGCGAATTGTCAACGGAAGAAAAATTGAGACTATCTTTACAATTTCTAACATCTAGATAGGTTAATCGAATTGAATAATGACTATGACACATGGGCAGAGATCTATGATCAAATTTATAGTGACTTAACTGTTGATGTAGATTTCTATAAGAGATTAGCATCCCATAGCAAAGATAAAATACTAGAAATAGGATGCGGCACAGGTAGAATTACAATTCCCCTCGCTCAAGCAGGATCCAAAATAACCGGTATTGATTTATCAAAAAACATGATTTCCATATTACGAAATAAAATTAAAGAGTTTGATCTAAATATTTCGTGTTACGAAATGGATATGAAATATTTATCTCTAAATGAACAATTTGCATTAATAATAATTCCATTTAATGGTTTCCAGTCAATGCTGGATATTACCGAACAATACAAAAGTTTAACTTCAATTTATAAACATATGTCCTCTGGAGGAATCTTGGCA
>MDSW01194943.1_pt1 | contig 12013 bp, 10 predicted proteins | sample 811171 | NCBI WGS metagenome assembly MDSW01 (sample SAMN05326641, study PRJNA326480) | marine metagenome | isolation source: seawater | place: Atlantic Ocean: North West | collected 2012
AGAATGTTGGTCAACATGCCTGCCGATAATACAAACAACCTTTGAGGTTCCAATATCTAGCCCGACGACATAGTCAGAATCTTTTGTCCCATTATTTGCCATAATTTAAAGCTGCTCCATCTTTGTATCTTAAATCAATAATACTAGGAGTTAAGTTTTTTTCTAAAATATATTTTAAGGCTAAAGAAAGTTTTTTAAATACATCAGAAGAAAGCTCTGAACCCAAATTAATTTGTAGATCGTTTTTAGTATATAAATGCCATCCTTCTGCTTCAGTATAAGAAACGGAAAAAATTTTTAGATTATAGGTTTGGACGACAGCATGAATCTGATCTTCAACTTGAGACCATTTATTCACTAATTCAATTGGTATGTATAAATGTAGTAATTCAGGATATTCACCAAAATATAAAAACTTTGTTAAATCAGAATCTAGATAAAACCTCTCTTGCCAAATATATTTTGGCTCTTTTGTCTCAATAAATACTTCTAAAGGCTTGAATAGATTTTTTTTAATTAAATAAGATTTAATCCAATTTTGATTATCTAAAAATTTTGATAGTTTTGTCTTCGAAGTTTGGCTTGATAGAGCTAAAACTAATTCTTGCTCTTGTTTCAAAATCGGAGGCTTCTCAAATACAATAATGACTTTTTGATTTGTGCTACCTGAACAACTAAAGAAAATAGGGATTAAAATAAAAATTAATAAGGCCTTTTTACTTAGCATTTATAATTTCTTGAACAAGATCATTGTATGATAGCCCGATGGACTCTGCAGATTTTGGAAATAAACTATGTGAAGTCATGCCGGGCACAGTATTGACTTCAAGCACATAAAAATTATTGTTTCTGTCCTGTAAAAGATCAACTCTTAACCACCCCCTGCAACCCATTACATCGACTGTCCTTAGGCAAATTTGTTCAAGCTTATTTTTCTCATCTTTTGAAAGTATTAGATCAGAAAGCTGAGTATCATCATTCACATATTTTGCATTGAAGTTATAAAAGGATTCAGAAGTTTTGATCTCAACGGCAGGCATGCATCTTCCATTTAGAATGGGAACTGTAAGCTCCTTAAAATCAATACTTTCCTCAAAAATAAATGGCCGTCTTGGATTTATACAGTCAGAAATAGCTAACTCTAATTCTTTATTATTAGAAATTTTAAAAACATCTATGCTAGATCCATCTTCTGCGGGCTTCAAAAAAAGCTCTTTAAATGGTCTCAGCTGATCAAAAAAACTATCATCTAGATTTTCCTGTACCTCTAAGAGCGATGAAATAGTAATCCACTTTGGAGTAAGAATGTTATTTTTTTTAAGAAGTTCTTTACATGTATGTTTGTTCCAAGTATTTACACAAGCTTGAAAACTGCTACCAGAAAATGGAATGCCCTTTTGCTGTAAAAGTTTTTGCAATTCTCCTGATTCACCATCCTCTCCATGAAGAGCAATAAAAATAAAGTCTTCTTGCGTTAGTCCCTCATACGAAAAGTTTTCTGGGTAGTCAATAAGTTGAGCCTCATATCCCAAGTCTTGTAATGATTGGAATATATATTTTCCACTTTCAAGCGAAACTTCACGCTCAGATGATTGTCCCCCATACAATACTGTAATTTTTTTTATTGCCACTTTATTTTAATCTCATTATTAAGTTTTGAAATTGTGCCTGCTCCTTGAGTAATTAAAATTGAAAAGTCTTGATGATTGTTTTGAAGCCAATCTATTGGATCTTGACTTTCAATATAGTGAACATTTTTATGATTTTTCATTATCTCAAAAGCAAGTTTTTGAGATGAAATTCCTTTGATAGGTTTTTCGCTTGCTGGATATATATCTAATAAAAGAAGAAAATCTACTTTAGAAAGAACTTTTACAAAGTCATCAAATAATTGTTGCGTTCTTGAATATCTATGGGGCTCAAAAATCATGCATATCTTTTTACGAGGGAATTTTTCTTTAGTTGCTAGGATAGTTGATAAAATTTCAGCAGGGTGATGGCCATAATCATCTATTAACACATGCGGTTGATCTGCTAGATTGATTTTTGAAAGTTCAAATCTTCTACCAACTCCTTGAAAGTCATGCAATCCTTTAGCAATATTTTTTATAGATATATTTTCTTCTATTGCCACACAAACAGCTGCAGCAACATTATATAAATTATGTCTACCACTTAAATTAGTAGAAAATTTATAGTTTTTTTTATTAATATGGTCTGTTAATTGAAATTTTTGAATGCCGTTTCTCAGTTTAATTTTAACTATTTGGAATCTATTTTTTGAGGTAAAGCCAAAAGTAATTTGATTTCTATGAATTTCTCTGGAAATTTTACGAATGTTTGGATCATCTAAATTGAGAATGATATGGCCATAAAAAGGTAAATTTTCTGCAAAACTAACAAAAGATTGATTTAATTTTTCCTGATCTGATTCATAGAAACTTAAATGATCATTATCAATGTTAGTTATAACAGCAACGTCAGGCTGCAGATGTAAAAATGATCCATCACTTTCATCTGCTTCTACAATAATATAATTACCATCTCCGAGGTTAGAACTTCTTCCAATGCTCAGCACTTGCCCTCCGATGACATAAGTAGGGCTTAAATTTGCTGCATTGAAAATACTTGCAATGATGCTTGTTGTAGTTGTCTTGCCGTGACTACCAGCAATTGCAATGCTCCGATACGGCCTCATCAAAGTTCCGAGCATTTCTGCTCTTGGAATAATAGTTAATCTAGATTTCTTAGCATGCACGAGTTCTGAGTTGTTCTTGGATATTGCAGATGAAGCAACAACTAAATCTGCATTTTTAATAAGCTTAGGCTCATGACCAATTTGAACTTTAGCGCCTAGTTTTTTTAATTCCTGCAGCTCATCTGTCATTACAAGATCTGAGCCGGTAACTTTAAAACCACGTTTTTGTAAAATAGTTGCAACTCCGATCATTCCGGAACCACCAATGCCAATCATATGAATTTTTTTAAATTTTTGAAATCCTAGAGAAGCCATGTATTTTTTTAAAATTTTAGAATTGAACTTAACATTCTTCTAGCAGCTTGGAAATGATCTAAGGCACTCTCTTTCTCGGACCATTGCACATATTCTTTACTATCAACAATATTTTTTAGTTTTTGAGAAAGTAATTCGATAGATTCAAACTCTTCATGCACTAACCCCATGCCTAAATCTACAATATTAATTGCATTCAATAGCTGATGATTATCTATGGCTGATGGCAGAGGAATCATCACCGATCCCTTTTTTAAACTTATAGCCTCTGATAGAGATAATGCACCAGCCCTAGAAATAATAAAATCTGACCATAAAATTGAATCTTGCGGCAAATCATAAAACTCCTTTACCTCAACAGAAATATTATTTGAATACAATTCTTTTACTCCTAAGGATTTTCCTCTTCCAGACTGATGTCTTACCTCTAGGGGCATTTCTAGTGCATTTAAGGCTATTGGTATATTTTGATTAATAAATTCAGAGCCTTGACTCCCGCCAGTTATATATACTCTCAAAGACTCTTGCTTGCGATTCAAGGAAGAATTTTTATTTAATTTTTTTATGGGATTTCCAACTAGCATCATTTTTTTTGTAACTGGCTCATTAATTGAAAATCCTAAAAAAATTAATTTTGAAAATCTCTTTAATGCCTTGTTAGAAGTTCCCATAATTGCATTTTGTTCATGCAAGAAAAGAGGTTTTCTGCATATCCAGGCTGATAAACCTGCTGGAAGGGAAATGTATCCTCCAAAGCATACAATGTAATCAATATTATTTTTTTGTATGTAATAAATAGTTTTAAAAATTGAGACGATTAAGCCGAATAAAGAAACAATTTTTAAAAAAAAATCCTTTCCTCTAAACCCTCTCATGGGAATAGTTAAGAGCTTTATATCCTTTGGAACAACTTTATTCTCTATGCCGTTTTTTGTTCCAATCCAGATTACCTCATGATTATTTTTAATACATTCCTTACCAAACTCTAATGCTGGAAATACGTGTCCTCCAGTTCCAGCTGCGGAAATTAAAAATTTCATTACTTTATAGTTTTATTTTCAAAATTAATTCTCAACACCATGCCTATTAAAAACATAAATAAAATTAGACTTGTTCCCCCATAGCTTATAAAAGGAAGAGTTAAGCCTTTTGTAGGCAAGATCCCAAGATTCACACCTATATTAAATACTACTTGAATTGCGATTAAAATTCCTGCTCCAAAGGCAAGCAATCCTTGAAATAATTTACCAAGGTCAAGTGCTTTGATGGATGTTTTGATAATGCCAAAAATTAATAATGCAAAGAGTAAAATTACTATCAAACCTCCAATCAATCCAAACTCTTCAACGATTACTGCAAAAATAAAGTCAGTATGTGGCTCAGGCAGGTACAAATTTTTTTGAAGGCTGTTCCCTAAGCCCATACCAAACCATTCGCCCCTGCCAATACCAAGTAGAGCATTTGATAGTTGCCAGCCAGGTCCATAAAAATTCTCAAACGGCTCAGTAAATGAAATAAATCTTATATACCTATATGGCTCGAGATAGACAGCAATAGATGCCATTCCAGCCATCAAGGAGGTTAAAAGTGAAAATTGGAAGAATGAAATGCCTGCAAAAAATAGCATTACAATAACCAGAGCTCCAATAACTAAAGTAGATCCAAGATCTGGTTGAGACATAATAAATAATCCAAAAAGTGCAAGTACAATCAAAGGTCTTAAAAAACCTAATGAAGTATTAATTTCACTTTGCCTCCTTACACAATACCCAGCAATATAAATAACTAGAGCTAGCTTGCTTACTTCTGAGGGCTGAATATTAATTGGTCCAACTCTTATCCACCTTAAACTTCCATTTACTTCTGTGCCAACCCCAGGAAAAAAAAGAGCAATAAGTAATAACAATGCTCCTATTAAAATTACCCAATCCAATGTAAAGAATAAGTTTGATGGAATGCTTAATGCAATAACTGTCGCAATAATGCCTATGATCAAAAATATTATTTGTCTTGAAGCAAAATGAAACGGAGTGCCATAAATATCTTCTGATACATAAACGCTTGAAGATGCAACCATCAAAATACCAATAAATAATAAAGAAATATAAGGAAGAATAATTAATATATTCTCGCGATCAATCAACCGAATATCTCTTGAACTAATTGCTTAAAATGATCTCCCCTTTGTTCAAAATCTTTATAATCATTCCCGCTTGGATGACCTGGAGAGAAAAGAACAGTCTTGATTAAGGAAGAAAACATATCACCTCTAACTTCTAGCATTGCAGAGGCTAAATCTTGATTATGTAATAATATTTTTTGTGGATGAGCTATTCTTTTATATATTTCTCTTGCATAGCTTCCAAAAATAATTACTTTCTCAGGGCCGATAATTTTATAATTTTTGTATTGCTCTTTATTTGGATCTCCGCAAAGAATTAAAGAATAAGAAGAGCGCATCTTATTTAATGCGAATTCTAAAGCAGCTATATTAGTTGCCTTTGAGTCATTTATAAAAGAACCATTTATATAATGCCTAGACAAATTTGAGCTATCTAGAACCTCAGACCTGTGTGGCAAGTCAGTAAATTGAATATCCCCCACAACCTTATGATCCATACCCATTACCATTGACCATAATTTCTTTGGGTCCGATTCTTCGGTTGATTTTTTAGATTCTAAGATTCTATTTTTTACTCTCTTATATTCTTCAAAACATCCGTGATGATCTATGTGATCAGGTGAAATATTTAAAAGAACACCTAAATCTAATTTAATTTCTTTCACCTTTTCAAGTTGAAAACTAGAGAGCTCAATAATTGAATAAGGGCAAAAATTAATACTATCAAGAACTGGTTTGCCAATATTACCAATTAACTGAGAGCCATCAAGGATTTGGTGCAAATGATAACAACAAGTACTTTTTCCATTTGTGCCGGTAATTCCAATCTTATAAGACTTATCTTCTTGAAAAAAAATATCTATATCGGTCAAATAAGGTATTTGATCAAACTCTCCTTTTGGATATATCTTTTTAAGATTAATTCCTGGGCTTAAATAGATCATTTCAAAAGATTCTAATTTTTTTTGATCAGGTAATATATTATTAATATTTGGTCCTATTGCTTCATCATCATAAATTTCAAAATCTATACCTTTATTATTTAAATATCTTTCAAAAGATTGGCCTGTGAGTCCATAACCAAAAATAAGAGATTTCATTAAAAGTTATCTTAACTTTAGAGTTGCAAGTGCAAATAAAACAAGAACAAAAGTTATGATCCAAAATCGAACAATGACCTTTGGTTCGGCCCAGCCCTTCAATTCAAAATGATGATGAATGGGCGCCATTAAAAAAACTCTTTTACCTCTTAATTTATATGAACCGACTTGAATAATAACGCTCAGAGTCTCCATCACAAAAACTCCAGCCATAATAGCAAACACTACCTCATGCCGAATTAAAACTGCTAAAGTGCCTAAAATTCCTCCAAGCGTTAGTGAGCCCAGGTCACCCATAAAAATCTGTGCAGGGTATGTGTTATACCAGAGAAAACCTATTCCAGCTCCAATCAATGCTCCACAAAAAACAATTAACTCACCACTAAGAGGGTTATATGGAATAAATAAATAGTCGGATATAATTACGTTTCCAGACGCATAAGCAATCAGACCAAGGCCCCCAGCTATTAAGACTGTAGGGAGAATTGCTAGCCCATCTAGACCATCAGTTAAATTAACTGCATTAGATGAACCCATAATTACAAAAATACTTATAAGCAAAAAAATAAAAGGTGAAATTTCAAATATAAACCCTTTATTAAAAGGCAAAATAAAAATTTGTTCATTGCCAGCAGGAGAAACCTGCAACATAAACAACATAGCTATCAAAGCAAAAATAAATTGCAATATAAGCTTATATTTTCCTTTTAAGCCTTTTGAATTTTTTTCCTTAATTTTTAACCAATCATCAAGAAACCCTATTGCGCCAAAAGAGATGGTAATAAAGATTAAAATCCAAATATAAGGATTTTTAAAATCTGACCAAAATAATGTTGAAATAATTAATGAGGAGATAATAATCAAACCCCCCATAGTTGGAGTTCCAGATTTTGCAAGGTGTGATTCCGGCCCATCTCCTCTAATTGATTGTGAGAACTGAATATTAGACAAGAATTTAATTAAAGCTGGGCCAAGAAAAATTGATAGCATTAGCGCTGTGAGAGTTCCGCCTATAGTTCTAACAGTCAAATAACGCAGGACATCGAAGCCAGGATCATATGTCATTAAAAAAGTACCAAATAATTCAATCATATTATTTTCATAACTCTAGAATTTCTTCCATTCGCATTGATCTGGAGCCTTTGATTAGTATGTTCTCTTTTCCTACTAGATTTTTTTTTAAAAAATACATCAACTCTATTTTGTTGTTAAAGAAAAAAGCATTATCACCAAATGCAAATACTGCATGACGGATTAAGTCTCCATATCCAAGCAAACAATCTACACCATGTATTTTGGCATAGTCTCCTATAGCAATGTGTAGTTTTTTTCTATACCTGCCTAGCTCTGCCATATCTCCAAGAATGGCAATCTTTCTTCCTTTAAATTGACATAAAACATCTATGGCAGCTCTCATAGAATCAGGATTAGCATTATATGTATCATCGATAACCTGTGATTTTCTTAACCATGTTTTAAGATCTAAGCGTTGTGGGGGATTCTGAAGGCCATGCAAACCATCTGTAAATTCTTCTATACTGAGATGAGCAGTATGGATTGCTGCAAAAGAAGCAAGAATATTTAATACATTATGCATTCCTATAAGTCTTGTTTTCACAGGAATTCTTTTCTTTAGGTGAATGGATTCAATAAAAAATGAAAGGCCTCGTTTTGACATCTTAATTTTAGTAGGGAAATAAGATGCTGAAGATTTTTCACCAAATGTATAAAAGGTAATATCGTCCCTCATTTTTTTCCAGTAATTAAGATATCTACCATCTGGAACAATAGCTGAGCCATTTGGTTTTATATTATTGATTAGTTCGGACTTTACCTTAAGTACTCCTCGAACAGAGTTTAGCCCGTCTAAATGTGAATGGCCTATATGAGTAATAATACCTATATTCGGCTTAATTATTTTAGAAAGAAGATCTATATCGCCCATCTTTGCTGCACCCATTTCAAAAATGGCAGTATTTTTTTGCGAATCTAATTCTAAAGCACAAAGCGGTAAACCAATTTCATTGTTATAGTTCTGGTAAGTGGCATAACTATTTTTTATGCAGGTATTTAAAATATTTTTTGTGGTTGTTTTTCCATTACTGCCTGTAACTCCAATAATGTTACCCTTGTATCTCTCCATTGCGATCTCAGCGGCCTTAATCAGAATATCTTCCGGGCTTTGAACTTTAATAATTTTTGATGACTGAGAGATAGAATTTGCTATTTTGCTTTTTTTTACGATTGCAAGAGATGCTCCTTTTTTAATTGCGTCCTCCGCATAACGGCTCCCATCTTCATTTGAGCCATTGAGACCAAAAAAAACTGAATTCTTTTCTACCTTTCTTGAATCTATTTTAAAATTTCTAATTGGCAAACTTGATTTACCATCAAGCTTGAGTGAAGTTAAAAAATCCTTTGTATTGCTAATTAATTTCATTGCCCATAATTTTTAAAACGCAATCTTTATCATTGAATGGAACTTTTTTTCCTAATATATCCATATCTGTCTCATGGCCCTTACCCAATATTACCAATATATTTTTTTTATTTAAGTTTAGAAGTGCTGATCTTATAGCTTCTTGCCTATCCTCTATAATTTCTGTGCCTGAATGATTATTTCCCTGCATTGCATCTAATGCAATGGAAGAGAAAGATTCATAGCGATTATTATCTGATGTAAAAAATACTTTGCTCGCAAAATCTTGCACTGTTTTCATCATCTTAGGTCTCTTAGATTTATCTCTATCTCCACCACATCCAAAAACTACAATTATTTCATTGTACGAATTAGCTAATTCGGACAAAATATTGCGGATAGATAGATTGTCATGAGCAAAATCAATCAAAATTTTTCCTTTTTTTAAACTTAATATTTCTCCTCTCCCCTGAGGTAACTTAATTGAGGTTTTGTCAAGATCATTTAAATCAGTTAAAGAGATGTGCTTTGAAATTAATGCAATAGCAGAAATATAGTTCTCAATATTAAATTTAAGAAATAATGAGGCATGAGTACTGAAATTTATCTTAGGAAAATCTAAATCAATCTTTGAAGACTCATGTGGTTTATAGTCAACGGAATACTTAAACATAGCTGACGAATTATTTTCACTTAAGAATACTGATTTTGAGAGTTGTTTTTTTTGAGCACTAGATAAAGAACCTAGTAAATCTTTAATTTTATCAATAAAAATAATTGTAGGATTTTTGTTGTTTAGCCTTGTAATAGATAATTTTGCGTTAATGTAATTTGCATATGTTTTATGATAATCAAGATGATCAGATTGAATATTGAGTAATATAGTTTGAAAAAAGGGTAAGCTGCCTAACCTTTTTTGCTCTAACGAATGCGAAGAGATTTCAAGAAAAACACACGTTTTTTGTTTTGTGCTGCTAACTTGTAAAATTTGTAATATCTCAAATATTCCAGGAGTTGTATTTCCTTTAGTTTGAATAAGATCATCATTTATGAATGCTCCTAGAGTTCCAATATAAATTGAAGGTTTTTGAAGCTCCCTCATAATATTGTGTGCCATGAATGCTGTTGTTGTTTTCCCATTAGTGCCTGTCACACCATGAAAAATAAAATTATCCTCACTGAGCTCATGGAATCTAAAAAGGATTTCTAAGATATGATCTTCTAAATTATTTAAGCAATAAATTGGTATATCTATCTTTTCCTCTAAGCTCTGATCGCTAATGATGCATGATGCGCCTCTTCGAATAGCTTCTTTTACAAATTCTTTTCCATGAGATGCTACTCCCTGTCTTGCAACAAATAAAGAATTTTTCTGGACATCTCTAGAGTCATCAGTGATAGATGAAATAAAACATTTATCAAATACATTTGTTTTGACGAAAGGTTTTATAAAAGCTAGTTTATTCATCTAGATAATTTAAGACATCATTAGAAATAGCTGCAAATAATGGGGCGGCTACACTACCACCAGAATAATTATTTAATCCCGGCTCATCAATACTTACAAAAATTGTAAGTCTTTTTGACCCTAAGGGTGCGATTCCTGCAAAAGAAGCTATATATTTACTTTGATCATATCCACCCTTTGAACTAGTTTTGTGGGATGTGCCTGTTTTTCCTGCTACATCATAATTTGATATTTTTGCCAGTTTTCCTGTACCATCTGAAACAACTAATTTTAGTGACTCTAAGACATCATCGGCAGCATCTTTGCCTATTACTCGCTGCTTGTATACTTCAGTATTATCAAGAAAAATTTTAAAGTCTTTGAGGTATCCCTCATTAGCAAAAACTGAATATGCTTGAGCTAATTGTAATGAGGAGGCAGTCATGCTGTAACCAAATCCAATACTTGCAATTTCATGATCAGAGATATTTTCCCTAGAATTGATAACTCCATAAGCAATACCAGGGAAAAATACATTGGGTGGTTTTGAAAGACCAAATCCTTTGTAGCCTGAAATCAATACATCTATTCCGACTTGCAAAGCTAGCTTTGAAGCCCCAACTTGGCTTGATTTTGCAATAATCTCACTTACAGTAAGATTATTATAATTTTTTGGATCAGATACAGTCCTGCCACTCAAATTTATAAATCCTGGGCTAGTATCTATTACCTGATTATTAGAGAGTATCCCCATATCAATACCCTTGGCTAAAACCAGTGGTTTTATAATTGAGCCTGGCTCAAATGCATCAACTAAGGCTCTATTTCTTTTTATTTGTCTTTTTGGGCTATTGGGATTATAGGAAGGGTAACTAGCGATTGCTAGAATCTCTCCAGAAATATTATCAAGGACTATCGCACTACCACCTTTTGCATTATTGGCCTCAACAAAGTTTGAAAGATGTTTGTAAGCATAAAACTGAATCCTGCTATCAATGGTTAACTGAGTATCAATACCTTGAATAACTTCTTGGGTCACTCGAGGTCTCCTGCTTGCATTCCTATAAATGGTCTCTCGACCTGATATACCGGATAATTCAGAATCCAAAATATTTTCAAGCCCCTCTAAACCAAATCCGTCTTTTCCAGCAAATCCGATCAGAGTAGATACCTGCTCACCTAATGGATAATACCTTTTTTGAAATGATTCAATCTCAATACCAGAGAGATTTAGACTTTTTACATTCTCATATTGAGAGAAATTGAGATTAGAAAAAATTAAAATCTTTTTATTGAGCTGCTTAATAGCAGAAAAATCTTTTTTTAAAAAAAGAATGTTTGTTAATTTATTAAAATCCTCCTCAGAAAAATGTTTTAAAGCATATAAGTCATATTGATTAATTGATACAGCAAGAGGAAAATTATTTCTATCCAATATGCTCCCGCGAGAAGCAGGTATTGATCTAGAAATCTCAAGCATACTCTTTCCTTTAGATGTCAAGAAATCTCCTTTAATGTATTGAAGGCTTGCTATTCTAAATACTAGAATAACTAGGCTAATTCCTAAAAAAATATATATTAAATATGCTCGCCAACTATGACCAAAATTATTTTTCATAATTTAAGTTGGTTACTTCAGTAATCTCAACCATTTTTAATATTTCTTTTGCATGACGTTCAACCTTGGCTGGTGAACTCAGGTGATAGTATTCAGTTTGCAAATTAAAATTTATTTCCTTTAATTTATTATTTGCAACTTGAAGATAAGCATTATTTTCATACTCTTGACTAAATTGCCATCTAATTTTAATAGTCTCAAGACATAGGCAAAGCAGAAAAAAAATATTTATAAATAAAATATATATTAAGAAATTTTTTTTCATAACTTCGAAAAAACTCTCATTACTGCACT
>MDSW01210551.1_pt1 | contig 12013 bp, 11 predicted proteins | sample 811171 | NCBI WGS metagenome assembly MDSW01 (sample SAMN05326641, study PRJNA326480) | marine metagenome | isolation source: seawater | place: Atlantic Ocean: North West | collected 2012
GTTGCTGATGGTGGGTCAGCAGATTCAACATCATCTACAGTTATTACAGAATCACGCTAGTGGTGAATTGTCTGAGACTATTGAGCCGTTGCAATTCGATATTTTGCGTCGATTAGATTCTTTGATTGCAGGAAAGCAGGATTCGGTGGTTTCAGCCGTTGTGACGGCACCAACAGAAGGTCAGGCTGGCCAGGAAGCAGGCATTGGAACGGTTGGAGAAACAGCCGGGAATCAAGTTCCGGCAATGATTGCTGGACAAGGCGAGGATTTTCTTGAAAACGATTGGAACCAATTGCCGCCGATGGTACGGATTCCTTTGCGAGAATCGGCATCGCAACCGTTCTTGCCCGGTTATGAGCGTCTGTTGCAACAGTTTTATAGCACCTTAAAGAAGAATTGATTGATGTCACTATTTGGAGATGACCGACGCACCCTTCTTAAAAGGTTGTCCAGAGTTAGCGCCTTGGGCTTGTATGTCTCAGTAGCACCCTCCGGATTTCTGTTTGGTCAGAAGCCTAAAGATTTGTTTTCTGACAAGCATCAGCAGGCGTTGCAGAAAGGGATCGACTGGTTGGCTTCACGAGTGCAGGAAGATGGCTCATTTGGTGAATCGGTATACCAACAAAACTTAGCGGTTGTGAGTCTGGGGGGGTTGGCATTCTTGTCGCGAGGGCATCTACCAAATCGTGGGCCTTATGGAAAATACGTTAGCCGATTAGTAGATTTTATATTGCAGCACGCTCAGCAGAATGGCCTGATTGCTGTTCCGGATGAGAGCGTTCGAGGAGTTATGTATGGCCATGGCTTTGCGGCGTTGTTACTTGCTCAAGTCTACGGTGCTACTCGTCAGCGAGAAGTTCGTCCGGCATTGAAAAACGCTATCGACCTGATTGTCTCTACCCAAAACGATGAAGGTGGTTGGCGGTACGGGCCAACAAAAAAAGATGCAGATATCTCTGTAACCGTTTGTCAGACGATGGCTTTAAGAGCTGCTCGAAATGCAGGCTTTTTTGTTCCTGGCCAAACGATTGCTCAGGCTAGAGCTTATGTTCGAAACCTCCAGAATGATGATGGAGGTTTTCGTTATGTTACGGCTGACGGGCAAAGTGCTTACCCCCGCACTGGTGCCGCCGTCGTGGCATTGGCGAGTTTGGGAGTTAAACAGAATGAGCTGTTTGTTGCCGCATCCCGATATCTAATGGAAAATATTCCGAAAGATTCTGAATACGCGGGAAACCCACATTATTTTTATGGTCAGTACTATGCCGCGCATGCTTTATGGCAAGTGGGTGGTGATCACTGGAGTAAATGGTATAGCCAGGTGAGTGAACTGTTGTTGCGTAGGCAACTTACATCAGGTGAGTGGGAGGACGAGTCGATTTGTAATGAGTATGCAACATCGATGGCTTGCCTGATTTTAACGATGCCTAATAACTTTCTTCCTCTGCTAAGAAAGTAAGGTAATGCCTAGGTTGCACATGTCGATGCGAATGCTCTTAACGTTATGGCTTTGCCTGAGTTGTGGTAGGTCAATACTTGCACAGCATCGTGTGCAAACACACCCGACCGGAACAGTGAGTCAACGCACGCTTTTACAAGTTCAGAACGGAAGGGTGGAGTTTGTAAATGCCTCGGCACTCCCGCTAGCAGACTTATACAGTTTTGGTCAGTTGCGTCAGCAGGCTAACCGTGGTTGGGTTGTTTTGAGATGCGGTGAGGTGATTGTGGCGGATCGAATGAAGCTAAGTAAGGAGGGGGTCGAGATACAATCCTTACTTTGGCAGCCACTGACGGTTTTGTGGAAAGATGTTCGAGCTGTGATTCGAAACGTTCCAAAGATATTGTCTGCTCGGGATAGATTACTAGAAAGCATCTTCGATGATGAAGCGAGCCATTTTCTATTGTTTAATCGGCAGACTCGTGTTGATAGTAAGGTCACGATCGACGATGAAGGTCTGTTGCACATTGATGCTTCTCAATCCGTTCAAGCGTTTACCGTTCCATTTTCTTCCGTAAAAGCGATCGTGATGAATGAAATACAACGGAACGAAACAGCAGAGCTGCTTGTTGGTTTTTTAGACGGCAGCTTTGGACAAGCAAGTCATATTTCACGAAAAGGCGGACAGCTCACATGGGAGACAGCAAGCCAGGTGCGGTTGACTACGAACAAGCCTTTTTTGATGCAGCAGCAGATGAATGTTTGGGAGAATCTGACCTGTTTACGTCCCATCAAAGAAGACGTGGTGTTTCTCGATGGATTAGAAGAAACACAGGCTGTGAGCATTCCGTTTTTTGAAGGAGAGCTTACTCCCACCGAGCCAGTAAAATATACCCGGCCTGGTCACGGGCGCAACGCGTTAGGGGGAATGCTACGCCATGACAAATTCACTTTCCAGCATGGTCTTGGGATGAAATCCTTGTCACGAGTGACATTTGATATACCAGAAGCTGCCACCACATTCATCTCCGATATTGCAATCGATTCCATTACGGGAACTCGTGGTAGTGTCACATTCCATGTTTTTCTGCGTGAGAATTCTGGTGATTGGACTCCCGTTTATTCAAGTAGCGTGATTAGGGGCGGGGATCCGAAACAGACAATCAAAGTGCCACTCGCAGATGCTAAAGAGATATCGCTTGTTGTGGGAATGGCAGACCGAGCAACCGTTGCCGATTACGCCAACTGGCTTGATGCAAGATTTATCCTGCAACAAGCCAGGTAGAGTTGTCGGTTGGCTTGCGAGTGTTAGGCGCCGTATTTTCCGAGCCTGCCGGCATTGGCCATTGCAAGCGTCATTAAGTGCTTGGCTTCGAATTGTCCGAGACCACCAACGCGAGCTGAAGACTCGTTAAATTCATTGAGATTGTCATAGCGACAGCAAGCAGAGCTTAGTAGTGTTGGCACTGGGTGCCAACTGTGGTTAGCCAGATAACTTGGCGTGCTGTGGTCGCCGGTGACGATCAAAACCGTTGGATCTAATTCCAGAATTTTTGGAATGATGGCATCGAAATCTTCGGTGCGGGCTTTTTTCTCTTCGAAGTTACCATCTTCACCAGTACTGTCAGTGTATTTGAAATGGACGAAGAAGAAATCGTAGTCATCCCAGTGGTCTTTGATGACAGCAGCCTGTTCGTCGAGGTTGGAAGCATCACCGACAACGTCCATGCCTACCAGTCTCGCCAGACCTTTGTACATGGGGTAAACGGCTACTGCTGCGGCGCGAAGACCGTAGACTTCTTGGTAGGTCGGTAGGTTCGGCTTGGCAGCGAATCCACGCATCGTATGGAAATTTGCCTGTGGTTGGTCTTTGAGAATCTCAGCGGCCTGCCGCAGGAATTCTTTGGCGACTTCGGCAGTCTTCTCACTTTCAGCATCGGTAGCAACTGGTGCGAGTGGTGGGACACCCGTTGCTTGAGGATCGGTATCTAAAACATTTCCACCTAGACCCTCGCCGCGAAGGACAACGACAAATCGATGTTCTTTCACGGGTTCAACAAAGATTTCGATCCCTTCGATTTGAATCTGGCGAAGACTCTCTGCGATTGGTGTACTTAGTTCCGTCGCGATCCGCCCAGCTCGTCGATCGGTAATGTTTCCGTTCTCGTCGAGTGTGCAGAAATTACAGCGAATTGCTACGTCACCGTCCTGTAGTTCAAAACCAATTCCAGTTGCTTCCAGAGCGCCACGTCCAATTTCGTACTTGAGTGGATCGTAACCAAAGAGTCCCAGATGTCCCGGTCCAGAGCCGGGGGCGATGCCGGGGAGGACCGGTGTGCTCAGTCCCTGTACACTACGACTTGCCAGACTATCCAGATTAGGGGTGTTGGCAGCTTCTAATTCCGTCTGTCCACCAACTTCGTGCGGTAAACCTCCCAAACCATCGGCAACGAGCATGACAATTTTTGAGTCATTTTTAACTTGCAGCTTCCGGGTTAAGTCGTGTGTATCCATGTCTTATCGATTTTTCTTTTGAGATTGTCCTGAGATTGTTAGATTCTCTTATTTTCACTTCCGTGGCTAAATGAGCAAGCCCCGATTAACGAATCGGTTATAAATCGGAACGGTTTGGCGGCTGCCCTTAGATTGAGCATTTAGTTTTGCAAAGTCAGAACTGCCAAATTGTGTGATTCTCGGTAGAATCAAAGGGGTCTTAAACATTTATCTTATCCCTGAGAAGAGTCGCTTTTTGTGAGTTCGTCGTTGGCTGTCGATTTGTCCGGTTGTTGGCTGGATGAATATGGAATTACTCCGTTGCAATTTGCTGAATTGGCAAATCGTTTAGAATCTATACGTGATGAGACCGTACTTACCGATGTGAAGTTGCTTGAGTCGGGGGCGATTCCCGTTGAAAAGATGCCGTTAGACGGAAGGTTCTATGAATTACCCGAACTGCTACTCAGTCAGTATGCTGAGGATCGACGGACAAGTGAGCTAGCCCAAATTCTGTCGGTGGCTAGGCAGTTACAAGAGTCCAGTGAAGCGGTCGTCATTCTGGGGATTGGTGGATCCTATATGGGAGCGAAAGCTATTCTCGATGGGTGTTGTGAGCCGTACTACAACGAATTATCTAAGGAACAACGGGCGGGGCGTCCACGTATTTATTTTGAAGGAAATAGTTTAGATAATGATTCATTGCAGGCTTTGCTCAAAAGATTAGCCGGTTGTCGCTGGTCCGTTGTCGTGATTAGTAAGAGTGGCGGAACACTGGAAACAGCGGTTGCCTTTCGATTATTTTTGGAGTCCCTGCAGCAGCAGTTTCCTGATGAAGTATCGAGTCGCATTGTTCCGGTCACCGGTCCCAAAGGAAAGTTGGATTCGTTAGCACAGACTTTGAATTGCAAAAATGTATTCCGCGTACCGGAAGGTTTGGGCGGTCGTTTCAGTGTCTTATCCTCGGTGGGTTTATTGCCAGCAGCCTGTATGGGAGTGGATGTTGTTCAACTCCTGAAAGGCGCTGCCTCCATGAATGATACTTTTCGTAATGCTTCGGCTGAACAAAACCCTGTTTTGCAATATGTGGGTGCTGCCCACTTGCTCGAGAAAAGAAAGGGAGCCGATATTCGAGTTTTGAGTGTTTGGGCTAAGGCTCTTGAATCTGCCGGGCTTTGGTATGACCAACTTCTTGCCGAGAGTTTGGGGAAAGCCGAAATAGGGGCTACACCAGTGACCGCGGTAAACACTCGTGACTTGCATTCGCGGGCACAGCAACATCAGGAAGGACGACGCAATAAAGTCATTGTCAATGTAACGACGCGATCGACAAGGACCGATCGCATTCGGGTTCCTGAACGTGGTTCCGATCATGATGCATTGAATCAACTGGCAGGAAAACCGATCACGGAATTGCTATCGGCAGCCTATCAAGGAACAAATCAGGCTCTCAAGGAAGCCGGACGCCCAGTCATCGACATTCAGCTTGAAAGTACAGATGCATTTAGTCTGGGGCAGTATTTCCAGATGATGATGCTGGCGACAGTGGTTGAAGGACGATTGTTAGGAATAAATCCCTACGGTCAGCCCGGGGTGGAGGCATATAAGAAAAATATGAAATCACTGCTGGGAATTGCAGATTCACAAAAGGACTAAAAAATATGGCGACGTCGATAAAGTGGTTAGGGCATTATGCATTTGAAATTAGAACAGGTGATCAAACAGTGCTGGTGGACCCATTTGTAAATGACAATCCTGTCGCCACGGTTTCTGCCGATGATTTAGAGGCAGATTTTATTCTGGTAACCCATGGTCACGCTGATCATGTAGCAGATGTGGCATCGATCGCCAATCGTACCGGAGCCACCGTGATTGCTCCGGTGGAAGCAGCAACATGGTTCCAAAGCCAACAGAACGTGGAGAACACCATCCAACTGAATTTAGGCGGTGGTATTCAACTTCCCTTTGGGCATGTTCGGATGACGATTGCTCATCACAGTTCATCAATGCCAGATGGAAGTTATGGAGGGAATCCGGCAGGTTATATTTTGACGTTAGCCGAAGGAAAAGTTTATTTTTCAGGTGACACCGCTCTCTTTATGGAAATGGAATTATATGGCCGTCAGGGAATCGATTTGGCAATCCTGAGTATGGGGGATCATTTTACGATGGGCCCGGATGATTCCGTGGAGGCTGTTAAAATGCTGAAGCCAGCGAGAGTGGTGCCAGCTCATTTTAATACCTGGCCCCCCATTGAGCAGGATGCCAATGCCTGGGCTGACAAAGTATCTTCATCCACCGAGGCTCAGCCGGTGGTTCTGGATATTAATGGAGTCATTGAGCTGTGAAGAGGTTTCTTTGTTGGGGATGGCTACTACTAAGCCTGATGCCTCTACAGGGGACTCCTCTAAAGGCAGATACATTGCGTTGGCAATGGACTGTAGGTGATGTCTATGACATTAAGCTTACTTCTAACGTTGTTCTTGCGGTCTCTTCGGATAGTGACAGGCTAAATTACCAAAACAAAATTATTGTTTCAGGTCAATGGACTGTTGCCGAGGTTAACTCGAGTGGCATTGCTCGTCTTCACTGGCAGGTTCAGCGGGTTGAGATAAATCCGATCGCCAAAGATGGACAATTGAAGATCGATACCGATGTTAAAGCGGAGACCCCTGAGGAGGCTACTTTGCAGGCGACATTGCGCGGATTATTACAGAAACGATTTGAATTGGTGGTGAACAACACCGCTCGTTTGAGCAGTGTCAAAGAGTTGCGTCAGGATTCGAAGGCCCCCGAAAGACTATCTTCTGAAAAGCCGGCACGCCTAGGAAACGGCAATTTGCCGCAACTTTTTGATTCTGGAGGAGTGGCCCGCGCATTCAAGCATGTGTTCATCCAGTTTCCTTCTGATTCGATCAAATCTGGTGATACATGGCAACCAACCCTTCCGCTGAATACTCCCGAACCTAAAGAGATGCCGGTTTATAAATATTTGGGAGTTGATGAAACCGCGTTTTCCGGCGGTAGTCCGCAGGAGCAGACAAGACCGCAAATTCTTTTTACTTCTAAAATTCAATTTGATGATAGTGATCAGGCTGATGTTGAAGTAAAAAGACAAGCAATGGATGGGAAGATTTATATCAATACGGCAGAACACTTTGTTGAAAAAGTCGTCATTGAGTTGGCGCTGGAGACGATCACCAGTGAGGATGGGAAAAAGATTGATGTCTTGCATGAAGAAACGCATTTGATTGAATTAAAGAAGTTGGTACGCTAGGCAGTCCTGATTCGGTATGATGTTGGAACCCACTTCAGAAATTGATTTGTTAGTGAAAGGCTAGATTAATGAAATGCAACGTATTAGGCGGAATGATACTTTGTTTGCTGCTATGGACAGCCGAGGTACATGCACAAAAGACATTGCGCATGAAGTTTGTTCCGGGAGCAAAGTCCACCATTTCTTTGGTCAACAAGACAACTGTCGATACGGAGTTTGGCGAAAACAAGAATAAAACAAATCTAAACATGGCAATAGATTTGTACCAAACCGTGAAAGAGGTCAACCCGGATGGTTCGGCGGTGGTGCTTCAGAAATTGTCACGAATTCAGATGGAATCAACCGGTGGCTTTGTCGGTGTCGCATTGAAGTTTGACAGCAATGATCTTAAGGAAGACGACCAGGTCAATGCTTTGTCTCAGGTTATGCGGCCTTTAATTGGTGCTGAGTTCAAAGTGACTTACAGTAACCGAGGAGTCGTATTGGACGTGGAACCTCCAGCCAATCTGGCCAAGAAAGCGACGGACACCTCGACAACGGTCTATCAACAGATTTTTGGTAAGGAGTCGTTTAAGAGCATGCTTTCGCAGAGTTCCGTTGTTCTGCCGGAAGAACCTGTAAGTAAAGGTGTGAAGTGGGAAACTAAATTTTCATCAGCGGCTCAGGCAGGGGGAGCGGCCGTGACCGTCTCCTATGTTTACGCTGGAACGGTGCAGGTTGACGGTAAAGCGTTAGAGAAGTTGGATGTTACCATGGTGATAAAATTGCTCGAGTCTAAGTTGCCTGATGCTCCACGTTTGAATATCAAGAAACAATCAAGTTCAGGAACGATGTACTTCGACAACCAGACAGGTGCCATGAGTCACTCTGAAATTAAACAACTCATGCAAATCGAAGGTCAGATTGGTGCGATGTCATTGTTGCAACAAACCATGACGGATGTGATCACGACGGTCAGGTAGTCCGACTCCGTAATTTGAGAAATAGGAACGAGGTTCGTCTTGTCTGAATTTGAAACCGTAGCCCGCGTGGCCGATATTCCGGAGGGGGAAGGGCGAGGGTATACCGTGAATGGACGCCTGATCGCCGTCTTTAATGATGCCGGTCAGTTTCGAGCCACCGATGATTTGTGTCCTCATATGGGAGCACCTCTATCGGGCGGCTATATTCTGGACGGTGCTGTGGTTTGCCCCTGGCATGCCTGGCGATTTTGTATCAATGATGGTGGCTGGACCGACAACCCGGAACTGAAGATCGATGTCTTCGAATTGCGAATTGAAGAGGATGAAATTCAGGTTCTGGTGCCGGCAAAGGATGATTGATTTCCTGTGAGCAAAGATACTCAAATAAGTTTTTCTGAATTTCAATCTCTGATCCGAACCATGTATATGGAGAAGGACGTAGAAAGAGGAATTGACGGCACCTTTATGTGGCTCATGGAAGAGGTCGGTGAATTGGCGGCTGCTTTACGCAGCGGTTCCGAAGATGATAAGTCGGAAGAATTTGCTGATGTGTTGGCATGGCTGACGACAATTGCTAATGTTGCCGGTATCGATTTAAACGATGCCATTAGACGGAAATATGGTGATGGGTGCCCCGGTTGCCTCCAATATGTTTGTCACTGTAGCAATTCCGAAAAACCGTAGCAGCCAAGGCATGGTTTCGAAGCTGAAAACCTTGTTCGGAATCGTGAATAAGGCGGTACTTTCTTTAGCTAAATAGCCGATGAAAGAAGAAACAGGCCGGTCTTTTTGCAGATCGATCTCGGCTTTGTGCATTTCCTTTCCGATTGCTTTTTACGGATAGTCTATTCTCAACTCATGACTTCAGCCACACTTAGACGTCGAATGATTCTTGCCGGTTTACTGGCTTGGTGGCTTGTTCTCCCTTCCTTTTGTTCGGGCCAGCAGTCCATCGAAGAGATTCAGGTTGAGTATGAGTTGGGCTTCGGTGGGGAGTTTAAGCGGGGGGTTTGGATACCTGTTCAGGCTGAGGTCATGAACAATGGTGCCAGCGAATTTAAGGGGCAGTTCATTGTCGAAGCTGAAGATGTTGACGGTATCCCGGTTATTTATACGAACGAAAGTCAGAAGTTTACTTTGGCTGCCGGCGCATCTGTTTCTGTATCTCAATACATCAAAGTTGGTAGGCTTCCATGGCGAGTGGAAACAGGGATTTTGGACCGGTCCACCGAAAAGTACGTCGACCAGAAACTATTTGACCGGGCAGCCGGAGGCAATCGAAAAGCCACTTCGTATTTTGTTTTGCAGTTAGGTAAAGGTTTGCCGATAAGTCGCTCGCGTTTGCAAAGCTCTTTTTCAGCGAATGCCGATCTTGTTGAGTTATCGCTCATTCAGTTTGATGAATTTGAGAAGCTGCCTCATCATTGGATTGGGTATGAAGCTATTGACTTGATTGTTTTGCCAACAGCCAGTTCCGGAATCCTTGACCAATTGAAGGTTACGCAGGCTCAGGCTTTGCGGGACTGGGTCTATCAGGGAGGACGTTTGATCTTATTTGCCGGTAAAGAGGTGGCTCGGGTCGCGGCGGAGGATTCACCGCTTTCCGATTTGGTTCCCGGTAAGATTACCGGAACAGTTGACCAGTGGAATACATCAGGCTTGGAGAATTATGGTAATGCTCAGCAACGTCTTTTTTTGAGTCCCGAAAAGAATCCGCTTGCCAGATTGGAAGTGACGGATGGCCGAGTGCTGTTGCGTGATCAGGAGAATGCTCAGGCTTTACACCCGCTGATTGTCAGGAGTGTCCGTGGATTCGGCATGGTGGTTTACGTCGCATTTGATATCGATGTCCCACCGCTGGATGATTGGAATTCATCCTCCCGTGTTCTGGAAAAACTCATTGCCGTGGGCCGGAATGCCGGAGAGGAAGACGATTCATTAGCCGGTAGCGGAGTTAATTATGCCGGGTATCAGGATCTTTCAGGGCAGCTGCGTTCTCAGCTGGAAAAGTTTGAAAGCGTCACTCCGGTTCAGTTTGTTTGGATCGCAGTATTACTTGCATTCTTTGTCTTGATAATTGGCCCACTCGACTTCTATCTGTTACGCAAACTCGATCGTTTCCATTGGACATGGGGAACGTTTCCTGCGGCTGTGATTCTTATTGCGGTCATTGTGGTGATGATGAGTCATACGCTTCCAGCCGACTCGCCGCAGATGAACCAACTTCATATTGTCGATATCGATGCTGTGACAGGTACTGTTCGCGGAACAGATTACCTGGCACTGTATAGTCCTGAGATTGATGCTTTTGATGTGAAATTGGAAACGAAGGCAATGGCGCAAAACAACTCGATTCCTCCGGTTGAGAAACAGTTCGTAACAACTGGTTGGCACGGTTTACCCGGGACGGGACTCGGCGCGTTGGGAAGGGCCAGTTTTCAGACGTATATAAATCATGAATATCAGGTGGATACTGCAGCCACGGAATTACAAAGTATTCCGGTACAGCACGGCGGAACAAAGAGTATTCGTTCTCGTTGGTCGGGGAAAATGGAAGTTGAGACGCAACCCGAGTTATATGCAGATCCAATTAGCGGTGCTTTGCGGGGAACCCTTACGAATCCGTTCGATTTCGATTTGTTTGAAGTGGAGATTGTTTTTGACGGTAAGGTTTACCCCATTGGCCGAACCTTTCGGGCAGGTGAATCAGTAGATATTTTTGATATCAGTGACCAATCGCAGGGGGTTGATAACTATTATTCCCGATATCAGGACGGTAGTAGCAAAGGTAAACGTCGTCGGTGGAGTGCAATGGAAGAATCCACGCAACGAATCGTGAGACAAATGATGTTTAATCAGAGTATTGGCGGAGCCAAATATACAGGTTTGATTAATCGATATGAAGAATTTCACGATCTCAGCCATGTGCTGTCTTACAATCGGGCAGTGTTGGTTGCGCGTACCAGTCAGGGTAACAGCGAGTATGTTGTCGATGGTGATAGTGATGTGGCCTTGGAATCCGGAAAAAATTTTTACCGAGTTGTATTTAAGGTGAATGCTGCTCCTTAATGTGGCGGCAGAGGAATTTACCTGAAGGGATCATGAGTCGTGATTGAGACTAGAGGATTAACGAAGAAGTATGGTGATATGTACGCCATTCGCGATATCAATCTAGATCTGGATGAGGGTGATTTGTTCGGTTTTATCGGCCCCAATGGTGCTGGTAAGACGACGACAATGCGGATCATCGCTACGTTGCTGAATCCGACATCCGGCGAGGCTTATGTTTGTGGTAATTCCATCTACACGAAGCCCAAAGAGATTCGTCGACTGGTCGGATACATGCCGGACTTTTTTGGCGTTTATGACGACATGAAAGTGATCGAGTACTTAGAGTTCTTTGCGGCAGCATACCGGATTAAAGGGGAGGCCCGTCGCAAGCGTTGTAACGAGATGTTGGAAATCGTTGATCTGGATTTTAAGCGTGATGCGTATGCGAATACACTGTCACGAGGCCAAACACAGCGGTTGGGACTTGCCCGCGTATTACTGCATGACCCTCAGGTGCTTTTACTGGATGAGCCATTAAGTGGTCTGGATCCGCGCGCCCGGATTGAAATGCGAGAGCTTCTCCGTCGACTGGGAAAGACGGGTAAGACGATTATTGTCTCGAGTCATATTTTGCCGGAGTTGGCTGATGTTTGTAATAAGATCGGTATTATTGATCGTGGGGTGATGACCGTAAACTCGGCCGTGAATGATATTATGCGTGAGATGCGCAAGCAGGTAGTCTTAAATGTGATGGTGTCTGGTGACTCGGCTAAAGCAGCACGTGAACTGGAA
>MDSW01074240.1_pt1 | contig 12012 bp, 14 predicted proteins | sample 811171 | NCBI WGS metagenome assembly MDSW01 (sample SAMN05326641, study PRJNA326480) | marine metagenome | isolation source: seawater | place: Atlantic Ocean: North West | collected 2012
TGAATTTGATTTGTTGTTAATATGTTTAATTTCTATATCTTTTAAATTATTCTCAAATATTGATCTAAGAACCATTCTTCCAATTCTTCCCATTCCATTAATGCCAACTTTTATTTTCATAATTTTTCTTTAATCTTTTTAATTATACTTTCTGTATTTAGATTAAAATGATTGTAAATTTCTTTATAAGGTGCACTTTTTCCAAAATTATTAATTCCAAAGTTTAATCCATTTATACCAGTATATTTCTTCCAATAATTTGTTTCAGAAGCCTCTAAAGACACAACTAGGTCAGTTTCAGCTAAAATTTTATTTTTATAATTTTCATTTTGTTGGTCAAATAATTCTTGACAGGGCATAGATATTACTTTGGAGTAAATACTCTCTGTGGCTAATTTATGACTAATATTGCATGCCAAACTAGTTTCTGATCCAGATGATATTATTGTTATTTTAATATTATCTCCAGTTCTCAAAATTTCATACGCACCATTAGATGACTCATTTTTGGAAGAATTTTTAGTTCTAACAGGACTAACCCCCTGTCTTGTTAAAGCAATTACGCTAGGGGATTTTTTATTTTCTATTGCTAATTGCCAGCATTCAAAAGTTTCTATAAAATCAGCTGGCCTAAATACATTTAAATTTGGAACAGATCTTAGGTTGGTTAGCTGTTCAATTGGTTGGTGTGTGGGGCCATCTTCTCCAAGACCAATAGAATCATGAGTAAAAACATATATTACTCTTTGTTTCATCATAGCAGCTAGTCTGATAGATGGTTTACAATAATCACTGAATATTAAAAAAGTACCCCCATATGGAATTAAATTACTATGAAGTGCAATTCCATTCATTATCCCACACATTGCATGTTCTCTAACTCCGTAGTGGATATAATTTCCAGAAAAATTATTAGGCTTTATTATTTTGTGATTTTTGGTTTTGGTATTATTTGAGCCAGCTAAGTCAGCAGAACCTCCTATAAGGTTTGGCAACTTTGATATAATATCTAAAAATATTTCAGAAGATTTTCTTGTAGCAAGAGGTTTTAGATTTTTTAAATATTTTTTTTTTTGTTTTTTCGATTGTATCATTAAATGAATTTAGAATTTCTTTGTTAGAAAAGATTTTTCCATATTTTTTTTGGTGTTTTTTAGATTTTTTAGAAGCTTTTTTTCCAATTTTTTTCCATTCTTTTAATAAAATATTTGGAATTTCAAAAGGTTTATATTTCCATTTTAATTTTTTTCTTACTAACTTTATTTCATCTTCTCCTAAAGGACTTCCGTGCGAGGATGCTTTGCCACTTTTATTTGGTGAACCATAACCAATTGTTGTTCTGCAAGAAATGGCTATAGGTTTTTTTGATTTTTGAGCTTTTTTTAAAGCTTTGAATATTTGTTTGTAATTGTGACCATTGATTTTTAAATAATCCCAACCATAGCTTTTAAATCTTTTTTCATTATTATCTGAAACAGCGAGACTCGTAGGACCATCGATCGATATGGAATTATTATCAAAAAGTAAAATAAGATTTTTTAGATTTAGATGTCCTGCTAAACTTAAAGCTTCGTGACTTATTCCTTCCATTAAACAACCATCACTGGCGATAACATATGTTTTGTGGTTAATTTTATTTTTTCCAACTTTTTTTTTTAAAATTTCCTCTGATATAGCGAAGCCTACAGCATTTGATATTCCTTGTCCCAAAGGACCTGTGGTAGTTTCTATTCCAGTATTAGGATGATATTCTGGATGGCCAGCACAAATAGAATCTAGCTGTCTAAAATTTTTTATATCTTTTAATGAAACACTTTTATAACCAGTTAAATACAGTAGAGAGTAAAGCAACATAGATCCATGCCCTGCAGAAAGAACAAATCTATCCCTATTTATCCAGCTTGGATTTTTTGGATCAAAATTTAAAAATTCTTTAAAAAGAACAGTTGCTACATCTGCCATCCCCATAGGCATACCGGGGTGGCCAGAATTTGCTTTTTGAACAGCATCGATAGTTAGAAATCTGATACAATTAGCTAATTCATTGTTTAATTTGTTCAAAATTTATCCTGTGTAGACTAAGAAGATTCTATTTAATAATATAAATATATATATATGAATTCTCTGAACGAAAAAGAAAAAAAATTAGAATTAGCCTTAACAAAGTTAAGTAATTTAAATTTTAATAATCCTAATTTACAAAATGATATTGAAAATTTAAAAACAAAAAAAAATCAATTAGAAATTGAAAAACAAAAAATAGAACAAAAGTATAATAATTTGAAAGAAGATCACAATGAACTCACTAAAAAGCTAGAAGAATTAGAAAATAAAGAAAAAAATGAACAAAAAAGGCAAATAGAATTTTCTGAAAAAATTGATGAATTAAATCAAGAAACTAATACTTTGTTAGAGGAGATAGATAAATGGCAAACGTAAGTATTAAATTTAATGGAAAAGAGTTTTTATTATCTTGTGATGATGGCCAGGAAGAACATTTAGAGGAATTGCTTATTCAAATAAACCAAAAATTCAATAAGTTAAAAAATGATTTAGGCAACCTAGGAGAGAATAAACTGTTATTGATTACAGCAGTAAAAGTAATGGATGAATATCATGAAACAAAAAAAAAAGTTGAACAAAAAAAAATTGAATTGAGAGAATTATCAAATAAGTTTAAAGAATTAAAAGATTTAGTTTATGATTACAGAGATAGAAAAGAAGAAGAAATAAAAAACTTAAATAATAGACACGATGATTTAAAAAATGAAATTGAAAATAATCAAAAAAATTATGAACGATTAATTGAACAGGCTGCTGAAGAAATTTCAAATTTTGTTGATAAAGCAAATACAGAAAATTTGTACTAGAAAAAATTAGTGAATAAATCAGACTTAAGACAAAAAATTTTAAAAAAACGAAAAAAATTTCATTTAAAAAATCTATCAATTAATCCAAAAGAATTGCTTAAAATTTTGAATAATAAAAAATTTATAAATAAAGTTATAGGGGGATATTATCCATATAACTCTGAAGTTAATGTGCTTAAAATATTAAAAGTATTAGAAAAAAAAAAATATAAAATTTCTTTACCTAAAATTTTAAAAAAAAATCAAATGAATTTTTATGACTGGTCTTTTAATGATCCATTAGCAATTAACAAATATGGTATTCCAGAGCCATTATCAAAAAAAATTAAATACCCCAATGTTTTACTGATCCCATTAGTGGCATTTGATAAAAATTTAAATAGACTTGGTTATGGAGGAGGTTATTATGACAGATATCTTGCTAAATTTGAAAAAAATAAAAAAATTATGAAAATTGGAATTGCTTATTCAATTCAAAAACTTCAAAAAATACCAACAAACAAATATGACATAAAACTTGATCATGTGATAACTGAAAAAATATTTTATTAATGAGAATTTTATTTTTAGGGGATGTAGTTGGAATTTCTGGTTGTTCTAAAATAATGAAGGACCTTAAACTAGAAATTGAAAAAAAAAATATAGATTTTGTGATAGTTAATGGAGAAAACTCTGCGGAGCCAGGTGTGGGTCTTAGTATAGAAACATGCAAGGATTTTTTTAACTGTGGAGTGAATGTTATTACAACAGGAAATCATGTTTGGGATCAAAAAGAGATAATGAGTTATATAGAAAAAGAAAATAGACTTTTAAGACCTTTAAATCTTTATAAGCCATCTCCAGGAAAAGGATTTGAAATTTACAAAACTTCTCAAAATGTAAAAATAGGTGTTTTAAATTTAATGGGAAATATTTATATGAAAAAATGTGACAATGTTTTTGAAACTGCAAAGAAATTTCTAACAAATAATCATTTAAAAGAGGATTATGATTTGTTAATTGTAGATTTTCATGGTGAAATTACTAGTGAAAAAAATGCTATTGGTCATTTTTTTGATGGAAAAGCAACTTTGGTAATAGGGACTCATACTCATATACCAACTAATGATGCGCGAGTTTTAACTAATGGTACAGCCTATCAAACAGATGCAGGCATGTGTGGAGATTATGATTCAGTTATTGGTATGAACAAAGATATCTCACTAAATAGATTTTTTAAAAAAAATTCTACAAAAAACTTTCCATCTATAGGTGAAGCAACTTTAAGTGGAGTAATAGTAGATTGTAATATGAAGACAGGATTAGCAGATAACATAGAAAGTTATATTCTTGGAGGACAACTAAAAAATTCATTATAGATTATGGCAGGACACTCTCATTGGGCTGGAATTAAGCACAAAAAAGGTAAAGCTGATAAACAGAAATCAAAAATTTTTTCAAAATTATCAAAAGAAATTACTGTTGCAGCTAAGCTGGGGGATAAAGATCCTTTAATGAACCCAAGATTAAGATCAGCAATCCAATCAGCAAGATCAGCCAATATGCCAAAAAATAATATTGATAGAGCTATAGACAAATCTTCAATAAATACTGAGGCTAATTTTGAAAATTTAAGATATGAAGGATTTGGTCCACAAAAAGTAGCAGTTATAGTTGAAACTTTAACAGATAATAAAAATAGGACAGCCTCAAATATTAGAACTATTTTTCAAAAGGCTGGAGGAAGTTTAGGAACACAAGGATCAGCATCTCATAATTTTAATCAATTAGGTGTAATTAAAATTGCTAAAAATGAAATTTCTGACGAGGAAATTTTTGAACTTGCAATAGACTCTGGTGCGATTGAATGTATATCAAAAGAAAATTTTCATGAAGTACAGTGTTCAATTAATGAAATGTATGATGTAAAAAAAAATTTAGAAAAAAAAATTAATAATTTTATTTCAACAGAAATAGAGTGGATTCCTTTAAATAGTGTTAAATTATCAAAAAATCATCAATCAAGTTTTATAGAATTTTTTGAAACATTAGAGGATGATGATGACGTCCAAAACATTTTTTCTAACGCCCAATTAAAGATAAATTAATGTTAATTATTGGTGTAGACCCAGGAATCTCAGGATCAATTAGTTTTTTAGAAGAAGGAAAAATTTTAGATGTAGTTGAAATGCCAACTATGAACGATGGAAAGAAAAATAAAAGACAAGTAAACGGTTCGCAAGTTTTTAACGAAATTTCGAGAAGAATAAAAAAAATTGATAAAAAAGATATTAGAGTAATTATCGAACAAGTATCAGCAATGCCAGGACAAGGAGTTACTAGCATGTTTAACTTTGGTCAATCTTTTGGCATTTTAAAAGGAATATGTTCTGCTATGCAGTTATCAATGTATTTTGTAAGGCCGGCTAGGTGGAAAAAATACTTTAATCTGATTAATTCTGAAAAAGACGCAAGTAGAACCAAAGCAATAGAGATTTTTCCATATTATTCATCAAATTTGTCAAAAAAAAAGGACTCTAACAAAGCTGATGCGATACTAATTGCAAGTTATTATTACGAAACTTTTAGATTAGAAGAATAATACGTTCTTTTTAGAGTCAAATTAATGACACATTTAAGTGTGAAAAGAATTTAATATGGAAGCAGACATTTCAACACAGGCAGTTGGTTTAGCCTCAAGTGCGGATTTTACTTTAATCAATTTATTTTTAAGAGCTGATATTATTGTAAAGTCTGTAATAGTAATACTAATAGCATGTTCTATATATTCTTGGGCAATAATAATTTACAAATTAAAATTATTTAAAAGAATAAATATATCTTCAGAAGAGTTTGAGGAAAAGTTTTGGAGATCTAAGTCAGCAGAAACTTTTTATAATAGCTTACCTAGCAATCTTGAAGACCCAATGGCTGCGCTGTTTAAAGAGTCGATGCAAAGTATATTAAAGTCAAAATCTAAATCTAACTTGATGGAAAGAATGGGGGGCATGCTTGAAGTAGGTATAGAAAAACAAATGTCAAAAATAGAAAAAGGGTTTACTTTTTTAGCAACAGTTGGATCTACAGCACCTTTTATAGGATTGTTTGGAACAGTTTGGGGAATTATGAATTCATTTCAATCTATTGCAATTTCAAGAAATACAAGTTTAGCAATTGTTGCTCCTGGAATTGCTGAAGCACTATTTGCCACTGCTTTAGGATTATTGGCAGCTATACCTGCGGTAGTTGCTTATAATAAATTTAATACAGAATCTAAAAAATATTCTCAAAAATTAGAAAGTTTTTCCAAAAGGTTTATTTCAATCATTTAATTAAAAATGGCATTTAAATTAAATCGATCAGAAAAGGAACCAATGAGTGAAATTAATGTAACTCCTTTTGTAGATGTGATGTTAGTATTATTGATTATTTTTATGGTGACTGCACCTCTACTAACTGTTGGTGTTCAAGTTGATTTACCAGAAAGTTCAGCAGACTCATTGCCCGAAGAACAAGAGCCCTTAACTTTATCTATTAATTCAAAAGGAGAAATTTTTATTCAAGAATCAAAAGTAGAATATGATAAAATCATAGCTAAAGTTTTAGCTGTATCAAAAAATAGAACTGATACTAGAATTTATGTTAGGGGAGATAAAACTATAAACTATGGAAGAGTGCTTGAAATTATGGGGCTACTCTCAGGATCCGGTTTTACAAAAGTTGCTTTAATTTCTGAACCTTATAAGGAAAGGTAATTTTAAACGTGAATAGAAGTTTAATAGCATCTTCTGTTTTACATATAATAATAATTTATATAACAGCAATGAGTCTTCCGTTTTTATCAAAAAAGCCAATAGATTTACCTCCAATAATATCAGTGGAGTTAATACAAATTACTGAAAAAACAAATATACCATTTGCTCCAAAAGCAAAAAAAATTATAGAAAAAGTTAAAGAAAAAGAAAAAAAGATAGTTTCAGAACAAGCGCCACCAAAAAAAGTTAAGAAGAATAAACCAGATGCTATTCCTATGCCTGAAGATAAAGTTAAAAAAGTGGAGAAAGTAAAAGATGATAGTCAAAATCCAGAAAAGATAGATAATGAAGTAAAACAAGTATCTGAGTTTGAAAAAGAAGAATTGTTTGACTTAAATAATATCGCTGCTTTAATTGACAAATCAAAAGAAGAAACTGCTACTACTATAAAAAAGACTGATAGCGTTACCCAAGATAAAGTAAAAAATTTAGAAAATACTGGTTTATCATTAAGTGAAGAAGATGCTTTAAAAGCGCAAATTTTTGGTTGCTGGAGTATTCCACTAGGGTTGCCTTATGATGCAAATTTATTGGTTAGAATTAAACTTGAGTTAGAGCCTGACGGGTCAGTTGTTAGGTCAGAAATTTTAGATCATGCTAGAATGAATAAGCCAGGTCAGGGATTTTATAAAGTTTTAGCTGAAAGTGCACTTAGAGCTGTGAAATTATGTCAACCTTTGAGAGTTCCTAGCACTGGATATGAGCGATGGAAAGAGTTACAATTAAATTTTGATGCAAGTGAAATGCTAAGAGGTTAATCTACAGTAAAATGAAAAAGTTTTTAATTTTATCTTTTATAATATTTTTAATACCTATAAAATCATTTAGCTTAATAGAGGTAGACATCACTAGAGGTAATTTAAATCCACTTCCTTTAGCTGTTTCACCTTTATCAATTGATAATAATTCAAGAAAAAACTTTAAAAAAATATTAGGTAAAGAAAATATAGGATCTGAAATCTCTTTAATAGTTGAAAAAAATTTAAAAACTTCTGGTTTATTTAATCCTCTTGACAAAGATGCTTTTTTACAAGCTCCTGATATTGCAAATTTAAAACCTAGATTTGAAGACTGGAATTTAATTAAAGCTCAAGCATTGATAACTGGTAAAGTAAATTATATTGATGAAAAATTAAGAGTAGAATTTAGATTATGGGACGTGTTAGCAGCAAAAGAAATGATGGCTCTTGCATTTACTACAGTTCCTAATAATTGGAGAAGAGTGGGTCATATTATTTCTGATAAAGTTTACGAACGGTTGACTGGGGAAAAAGGATATTTTGATACAAGAATAATATATGTTGCGGAAGAAGGCCCTAAAACAAAGAGAATTAAAAAATTGGCAATTATGGATCAGGACGGAGCTAATAATAAGTATTTAACATTAGGTAACGAATTGGTATTAACTCCAAGATTTAATCCCACAAGCCAGATGGTAACTTATCTTTCATATTTTAGAAATCTTCCAAGAGTATATTTGTTAGATATTGAAACCGGTATGCAAGAAGTTGTAGGAGATTTTCCAGGAATGACTTTTGCGCCAAGATTTTCTCCTGATGGAAAAAAAATAATAATGAGTTTTGCTAAAGATGGGAATTCTGATATTTATACAATGGACTTAGAAAATAGAATTGTAGAAAAAATTACAGATCATCCTTCTATAGATACTTCGCCTTCATACTCACCAGATGGTAAGTATATTTGTTTCAATTCAGATAGAAGTGGATATCAACAAATATATTTAATGAATAGTGATGGGAGTAAAGTCAAAAGAATATCTTTTGGAAATGGAATTTATGGAACTCCAGTGTGGTCTCCAAGAGGAGATTTAATCGCTTTTACAAAATTACATAAAGGTAAATTTTATATTGGTGTAATGAGAACAGATGGAAGTGGTGAAAGATTGTTAACTGAAAATTTTTATCAAGAAGCACCATCTTGGTCTCCTAATGGTAGAGTTTTGATTTTTTATAGAGAGACGAAGACAGATTCTGATGGCAAGGGATTTTCAGCAAAATTATGGTCTATTGACCTTACAGGTTATAATGAGAGAATGGTCAAGACACCTATTGATGGATCAGACCCTTCTTGGTCATCATTATTAAGTAATTGACCTTAAAGTACTTGATTTTTCATCTTGAAAGATCTAATGACTTGTGAAAAGATAAGGTTTAGAAATATTGATTAAGGAGCAAAAATGAAACTAAACAAAATTCTAAGAAACTCGCTTTTAGTTGTTTTAGCTTGCTTAGCATTAAGCGCTTGTGCAACTAAAAAAGTTTCGAAAATAGGTCAAATGCAAGGTGATGTTTACACTGGAACAGATACCGTAGAGTATTTAGCATCTGGGGTTCCTGACAGAGTATTCTTTGCAACAAACGAGTCAGTTTTAACAACAGCATCAAGAGAAACACTAAGAAAACAAGCTGCATGGTTAAGAAAAAATTCTGAAGTAACTATTGTATTGGAAGGACATGCTGATGAAAGGGGTACTAGAGAGTACAACTTAGCATTAGGTGAAAGAAGAGCTAATGCTGCAAAAGATTATCTAATGACATATGGAATATCTTCAGACAGAATATCGGTTTTAAGTTATGGTAAAGAAAGACCAGTTGATTCAGGATCAAATCCTTTAGCTTGGTCAAAAAATAGAAGGTCAGTTACAGTTAAAGCTAACTAACCAATATTTCTAAATTTAAAGACCTCTTGAACGTTAGTTTGAGAGGTCTTTTTTTTGCCATTATTTTAGACATAAGTTAAATTATCTTATGAAGCAATTTAAAAATTTTTTTTTAATATTAGCCAAGGTATTATTTTTTATTAACTTCATTTTATGCTCCGTTTCTTTAGGCGATAATCATAATATTTATGAAACACTTGAATTAATTCGAAAAGATATAAAAACATTAGAAAAGGCTGTATACTCAGGATCAATAAAACTTGATGCTGAGTCTTTTGATTCATCTGATTTAAATAGTAATGCAGAAGATGTTCTAACAAGACATTTATTAAAATTATCTGAAATTGAAAGTCAATTTCAACAACTTACTAATAGATTTGAAGAAATAAATTTTAAAATAGATAAATTATCTAACAGACTTTCCAAAGTTCAGGCAGACAACCAAATTAGATTTCAAGATATTGAAAATACTTTAACAAATGGTGGGAATATAGAAAAATTAACTAAAAGCACGATTGATCAGAGTGATGAAGTTTTACCAGGTTCATCAAAACCTCAAGATCTGGGCTCAATCTCATATAAAAACACTGAGCAAACTGAAACTACTCAGCAAATTCAATCAGTTGAAACTACTGCTTCAATTGTTACGGAAACTTTTCAAGCAGAAGAAAAAATATTACCTAACGAAGATCCTAAAAAACAATATGAGTTTGCCACAAGTTTTTTAAAAGTTGGAGATTACCCTACTGCGGAAAGAGCATTTAGAGAATTTGTTTTAGAAAATCCTGATCATGAGTTAGCAGGTAACGCTCAATATTGGTATGCAGAAACTTTTAGAATTAGACAACTTTATACTGACGCAGCCTCAGCTTATTTAGAAGGATATCAAAAATACCCAAAAGGAGAAAAAGCTCCAATTAATTTATTAAAATTAGGTGTATCAATGGTGCAGATTGGAGAAAAAGATCAAGGATGCAAAATGATAACTGGAGTAGAAAAACAATATCCTAAAGCTAATCAATCTGTTATCCAAAAGGCTAAATATGAGTCTAAAAAATTTGAATGTAATCAAAACTCATAGAGTCTTAGAAAAAAAAATAATCAACAAAAAAATTAAACATTTATTTAACTTGTTTGAAAAAGAGTTAAGAATTAGTGAAAAATTTGCAGTAGCAGTATCTGGAGGACCAGATAGCTTAGCTCTGGCATTTCTTGCTAAGATTTATTCAATCAAAAACAAATTAACTATTAAGTTTTTTATTGTAGATCATAAACTGAGAAAAGAATCTTCTTATGAGGCCAAAAAGGCAAAAAAGTTATTAAAAACTTTAAATATTAAATCTGAAATTTTAAGTTGGAAAGGCAAGAAACCAAAAAAAAATATCCAATCAATAGCGAGAAAAAAAAGGTACGAATTATTATTTTTGAAATGTAAAAAATATAAAATAAATAATCTTTTACTCGGTCATCATTTAGATGACCTTTATGAAAATTTTTTTATTAGGATAGTAAGAGGAAGTGGGCTAAAAGGATTAGCATCATTAGAAAAAATAAATCGAATAAACAAGATTAATTTAATTAGACCTTTACTAGTATTTAATAAATCTGATTTAATTTATATTTCAAAACATGTATATAATTTTTTTATTGAAGATCCATCAAATAAAGATTTTAAATATACTAGAGTAAGAATTAGGAATTTTATCGATGAACTTAAAAAGGAAGGCTTCGATAAAAATAAATTATTATTAACTATAAATAATTTAAAAAGATCTAATCAAACATTATTATTTTATGTAGAGCAAAATAAAAGATTAAATTCTTTTTTAAACCAAAAAAAGAAGGAATTAGTTTTAAATGAAAATTTTTTTAAAAATCCTTATGAAGTTATTTTTAGATCAATGGCAGATTCAATTAAAATCATTGGAGGAAAATATAATACGGTTAGGGGTAAAAAAATTGATAAAATTTTAAACAAAATTGAAAATAATGCCTTTATTAAAGAAACATTAGGTGGATGTATTATCAAAAAACTAAATCAAACAGTGATTTTATCTAAAGAAGACTAATTTTCACACTTGTTTAATTCAGAATAATTCTTATTTTATAATCATGAATTTAAAAAATTTAGCTATGTGGGCCATTATAGTTTTCTTAACTATTGGTCTTTACAATATGTTCAAAAACCCACAGGCTAATATTAGAGGTGGAAATCAAGTTATATTTTCAGAATTTTTAACTTCAGTTGATAATGGTGAGGTTTTAAAAGTTGAAATTCAAGGAAATAATATCAAAGGAGTTTATTCAAATGGAAATAGTTTTTCTACTTATGCTCCGAATGATCCAAATCTAATTGAAAAACTTTCAAACAAAGGAGTTAGTATTTCTGCTGCTCCTATTGAAGAAAAAATGCCTTCACTATTTGGTGTATTGCTTTCATGGTTTCCAATGTTGCTATTAATTGCAGTATGGATTTTCTTCATGAGACAAATGCAAGGAGGTAAAGGCGGAGCAATGGGTTTTGGAAGATCAAAAGCTAAAATGATGAATGAGCTAAAAGGTAAAATAACTTTTAATGATGTGGCTGGCGTTGAAGAAGCAAAAGAAGAAGTAGAGGAAATAGTAGAATTTTTAAAAGATCCAAAAAAGTTTAGTAGACTTGGAGGAA
>MDSW01121513.1_pt1 | contig 12012 bp, 11 predicted proteins | sample 811171 | NCBI WGS metagenome assembly MDSW01 (sample SAMN05326641, study PRJNA326480) | marine metagenome | isolation source: seawater | place: Atlantic Ocean: North West | collected 2012
CCCGGTCGCTGGTGGCGGCCGCGGTCAGGCTGCCACCCAATCCCAGGCGCTGTCATCCCGGGCGGCGTCATCCCCGGCAGAGCCAGCCTCTATGGCTCCGTCCCCGGCGGAGGATGTTACCGGAGTGCCCCCGGCGGTGGGCTATCTGCCACAGCTGGAGGAGCTGCCAGCCTATGCCCGGGATGGAATCCCCGACCTGACGTTCTCCTCCCACATGTACTCCAGTATGCCGCGGTTCCGGTCGGTGATCATTAATGGCAAGCGGTTGAAAGAGGGGCAGTATCTGAATCCCGAGCTGCAATTGCGGGAGATCACTGAAAGCGGGGTGGTAATGAGCCGGGACGGTACCCTGTTCGCGGTGGACGTTCTGGGACGCTGGGCACAATAAGCGCAGAAAAAGGCGGACGATACCGCCGCTGTCGTCTAGGCTTAAAGCAGGCAATCTGGTTTACGGGTGTCTTATGGAAGCCAAGCAAGCAGACGACAATCAACGCAGCGTACCGCGTCGCCATCTCATCTACTATCTGCGGGTGTTCGACACCGCAACCGGTGCACTGATGGGCAACCTGGTGGACATCAGCACCCGGGGTATTATGTTGGTGGCCGACCAGCCCATCGAATCCGGCAAAGCTTTCCATCTGAAAATGGTGCTGCCGGATACGGTGGAAGGCAGTAAAGAGGTGGAATTCGTGGCCGAAAGCCGCTGGTGCCAGAACGATACCAACAAAGATTTCTATGACGCTGGTTTCGAGCTCATCGACCCGCAGCCCGAGTTTATGGACGCGGTGGACCGGCTGGTGGAGGACTGCCTGTTCAAAGAGTAATTTGTACTTAGTCAATAATAAATAATTCTTACAGACCCATTACAAATTCAAATTGTGCCGGCACTTTTCAGTCAGGTAAGATACCTGAAATTTTAATAAATCAGTCATAACAGAGTATAAATCTGGCGCAGCCAGGGGGATTTGGTGTTCATTCGCAATCTTCTCACAGGGCTATTGTTAGCCGTTTCCATTGCTGTTGCCCAGGGTGCCATCACTGAGCCGGTGACCGACATTGCCCTGCAGGAGACCATCCCGGAATTAATGCTGGGTGAGGAATCCTGGGAATACGCCAATGGTGATACCTACACTGGTCGCTGGCTGAACAACAAGCCCCATGGGGAGGGTGTCTATCAGCGCCTCAACGGCGATCTGTACCGAGGTGGTTTTCGCAACGGGTACATGCACGGCGCCGGGGTCTATGAATTCAGTAATGGCGATGTCTATCGGGGCCAGTGGGAGCAGGGTCTGCCCAATGGCGAAGGCGTCATGCTCTATCAGAATGGCAATCGATATCAGGGTCACTGGCAAAACGGGCTGCGTCATGGCAAGGGCAAGCTGGTGTACCGCAGTGGTTCCATTTACGACGGTTATTGGAGCAGGGGTGACAAGTCCGGCAAGGGCCTGTTGACCTATCGTAACGGCCAGCGTTACCTGGGGGATTTTAAGTTCAACCAGCCCCATGGCCACGGCATCAAAACCGAAGCCGACGGCAGCAGTTACCGGGGTACCTTTTCCAAGGGGCTGCGCCATGGGGTGGGGGAATGCAGCCAGGAGGGCGGTGTGATTCACATCTGCCTGTTCGACAAAGGCCGTGAGATCCGCGATCCGCAAAAACTGGAGTTGGCCAAGGCCTATTACGAAAAGCACCGCCCCACCTACGAGTATGAGGGTGGCATGGCCTATCACCTGCAGGATGAGTTCACCAAAGCCCGCTATTACGTCACCACTGAGAATGTGTGGTGGGAGAAAAACGTAGCCCTGCTGGAAACCCAGTTGCGAATTCGCAGCCGGAGTGATGACCAGTTCCTGCAGCTGATCGTCAACCGCTACACCGGGCCGGGTATTTATCACCTGCGGCGGGGAGAGATCATGGCCTCGGATCTGCAGGGCAAGGCGATCGCCCTTCCCGAAGACACCGTGGCCCGGCTCGAAATCAAAATGGATGCCCGGGGGGAAATTCACGGCGAATTCTCCATTCCCCGTCTATCCGCCGAGAATTCACGGCGCCAGTTCAAAATTTATGATGGCCGGTTTGAAGCCCGTTCAGCTCCGCCGCAAACGTCGGAGCCGGGAGCCGAATCCCGCGACTGGCTGGTGAAGAACCGGGACAATTCCTGAAGCCGGTTTAAAAGGCGATCCAGCCAACCACAAAAGGCAGCACCAGCGCAGTCAGTACGCCGGTGAGGCTCATGGCCAGCGCTGAGAATGCGGCACACTCATCGTTTTCCTCCAGGGCCCGGGCGGTGCCCAGAGCGTGGGCGGACAGTCCCAGGGTCAGGCCACGGATACCGTCGTCCTTTATCCCCAGCCGGTTCATAATGGGAATGCCCAGCATGGCGCCCAGGGCGCCGGTCAGCAGGACACAAAGGGCGCTGAGAGCCGGAATGCCCCCGATTTTTTCTGACACAATCACAGCGATTGGGGTGGTGATGGATTTGGTGGGCATGGACAGCAGGCTCTGAGAACTGGCGTCCAGCAGCCACAGAATAGCCATGGCCACAGACACCGTGAATGTGCCCCCCACTGTGACCGTACAAAGAATAGGCAACAGCAGCGTGCGAATGCGGCGGGCATTTTGAAACAGGGGAATGGCCAGGGCCACGGTGGCGGGGCCCAGCATGGCGTGCAACAGATATGAGGATTGGTAGTACTGGCTGTAGGGAACATCCAGCAACAAAAGGAACAGGATCACCAGTACAATACCGATAATCACCGGCTGCAATACCGGGTGCTGGCCACTGGTCCGGTACAGCTTCTGTCCAAACAGGAACGCCCCCAGGGTGATCAGTACGCCAAATAACGGGGCGAAGGCCAACGAATTGAGGAAAGCGCCCAGCCAATTCATGAAATGGGACACGGAACCCCCTTAGCGCCGAAACAGACGAATGAAAAACTGGAACAGATAAGGCACCAGCAGAAAGGTCAGCAGCAGACTCACCAACAGGGCCAGGGCAATGGCCACACCATCCCGCCGCAGCAGCTCCCCGTATTCGATAATCCCCACGCTGGGGGGAATCAGGAACAATGGCAGCAGGGGCAACAGCACCGCGCCGGTATCCGCCAGGGCAGGCGGCACCTGGCCCCGTACCAGAAGATAGATGAGTAACAGCACCAGACCCAGTACCGCTGCCGGAATGGGCAATCCCAGCAGGGCCCCCAGCAGGTGACCCAGCAGCTGAAATCCGATTAGGTAAAGCAGGCCTGCCAGCATAGGTTTTCCCCTTGGGTGAAAAACCTGCAAGGTTACCACAGGCAGCGGGACCTGGCCGCTGACCGGTACCGGGAAAGGAGGCATTAGCGGTGCTATCAGGATGAATACTGAACCATCCCCCGAGAAACCCCCGCCCGGGGTGGCGTCTTTACGTTATAAAAAATTGCACCATTGTTGGACAAACCGACGGCTATAGATGGTACATACGTACAAATAAACTGTGTATAACCTAAGCGGCCTGGCGAATTTGTGAAAAAGGTCACAGAACACGCGGGCATTGGGAGAATTGGTTTATTCTCATTCAATCTAAAAAAAGCCATTCACAAAATACAACTTGTTTAAGGGCTGTCTATACTTTGGTGGAACCCGATGGGCGATGTCGTTTTCTAATATCTGGTGATGATTTAATCATGAAAGGACCGGTGTCAGGAGTAGCAGTTATGGATCCCAAATCAAAAGAGATCTACCACAAAATTGAGAATTTTCTGGAAGAGCGCAAAGGGGGGGACCGTCGCAAACGCGAGACGGCCGAACAGGCAAAAGCCAACGCCGATCGCCGCAGCGGACAGGACCGGCGCGCCGACTGACTGTCCCATCCCCCCCCGATCAGGAAAGGCGAAGGACTTCACACTTCGCCTTTCTTCGTTTCTGCTGTTCAGCGCTAATTCAGATAAAATGGCTCATCCTCGGGGAAATGGTTCCCTGGGTGAGCAGGAGATGTGAATGAAGAAAGCAATTGTTGGTGTCAGCCTGGCGATGGCTTTGGGGCTGGCCGGTTGTACTATCGATCCCTATACCGGGGAGAAGAAAGCCAGTAATACCGCCATTGGCGCCGCGGCGGGCGCGGTGGTGGGTGCGGCAGTGTCCAGTAAGGATGATCGGGCCAAAGGCGCCGCCATCGGTGCCGCCCTGGGTGGCGGTGCCGGTTACTATTTTGACTACCAGGAGAAGCTGCTGCGGCAGAAGCTGGAAGGTACCGGGGTCAGCGTTACTCGCATGGAGAACGGTGGTATCCGCCTGAATATGCCGGGTAATGTCAGTTTTCCGGTGGATCAGTATCAATTGCTTCCCAGCTTTCACGACGTCCTGGACAGTGTGGCCCTGGTTTTGAACCAGTACAGCAAAACCTCAGTGAAGGTCACCGGCCATACCGACAGTACCGGCAGTTTTGAGCACAACCAGCTACTGTCCGAGCGGCGGGCGCAAAGTGTCAAAGATTATCTGATCAACCAGGGTGTGGCCGCCAATCGGCTGCATGCCCAGGGCTACGGGCCCCGCTATCCCATTGCTTCCAATGACACCCAGCAGGGCCGGGCCGCCAACCGGCGGGTGGAAATCGAGATCGTCAATTAGTCCCGTATCGGGCCAACTTTCAAGATGGGGGTTGGAGCCCCCTTCTGGTGGCCCGTGCTTGCTGTTGTTTTCCCCCGGTCTGTGGAATAGTATGCCGCAGACTTTGATGTCAGGAGTACTGCAGTGAGTGAATTCGATTACGACCTCTATGTCATTGGTGCCGGCTCCGGGGGCGTGCGCTGCGCCCGTACCGCGGCAGGCATGGGGGCCAAAGTGGCCATTGCGGAAGAGCGCTATTATGGCGGTACCTGCGTTAACGTGGGTTGCGTGCCAAAAAAACTCTACGTCTATGGTTCACAACTGGCGGAGGATATGGCCCTGGCCGGCAGTTATGGCTGGTCCCTGAGTCAGCCTGAATTTCACTGGCCCACGCTGCGGGATAATAAAGTCAATGAGATCCGCCGCCTCAATGGTATTTACGAAAGCCTGTTGACCCAGGCCGGCGTGGACATCCACCCGGCCCGGGCCCGGATTACCGGGCCCAATGAAGTGGCCGTTGATGGCCGCCGTTATTCCGCGCGGCACATTCTGGTGGCTGTGGGCGGTTGGCCTTTTCTGCCCGATATCCCCGGTATTGAACATGCCATTACTTCCAATGAGTTTTTCGATCTGCCGGCGCTGCCCGCCACTGCCTTGGTGGTGGGAGGTGGATACATCGCCATTGAACTGGCCTGCATCCTTCACAATCTGGGGGTGGAAGTGACCGTCAGTTATCGCCGGTCACTGTTTCTGCGGGGATTCGACGAGGATCTGCGCTGCCATCTGCGGGATTGTCTGTTGCAAAAAGGCATGACCCTAAAATTTGATCATAACGTTGAGAGCATCACCGCCAACAGTGAGGGCGAGTTCGTGGTGCGCGACAGCGATGACGGCGTGGAGGCCTACGGGCTGGTGCTCTATGCCACTGGCCGCAGGCCTCTGGTGGAAGGATTGGGCCTGGAGGCCACGGCGGTAACATTGAATCAGGCCGGTGCCATTGAAGTGGACGAGCATTATCAGACCGCCGAGCCCTCGATCTACGCCGTGGGAGACGTGACCGATCGGGTGCAATTAACCCCGGTGGCCCTGGCGGAGGGTATGTACGTGGCCCACCATCTGTTCGGTGAGGGTGGCCGGGCCATTAACTATGACGTGATTCCCACCGCCATCTTCACTCAGCCCCCCATCGGCACCGTCGGCCTCACCGAACAGGAAGCCATGGAGCGGGGCCACCAGGTAGAGGTTTACCGTTCTGCCTTTGCACCTATGAAATACAGCTTTTCCCATAAGAAAGAGCGGGCGCTGATGAAGCTGGTGGTGGATCGCGACAGCAATAAAGTGCTGGGCGCCCATATGGTGGGTCCGGAGGCCGGGGAAATTATTCAGGGTATCGGCATCGCCGTATCCATGGGAGCCACCAAGGCCCAGTTTGATCAGACCATTGGTATTCATCCCACGTCCGCCGAGGAGTTTGTCACCATGCGCACACCGGTGACAATATAGGATGAGGGCCACAGCGCCGTTCTCAGCCCGGTTTGCCGTCAATCCGGGGGCTGGTCAGTATGGGCCAGTAGCAAACGACGAAGGCTGAATAGGCCAGCACCCAGCCGATCCCGGCAAGGTTAATGGCCTCCATTATGAGTGCCGGGGTCAGCAGCGGGAGACCGGCACGTATCAGGGCCGCCAAAACCATGAGTGCAAAGCAGTAGTTCATCAGCCGGGGCGGTTGCAATGATCGCCCGGTGTGCCCCAGGGACACCCGGGTAATCATGGCCAGTATCATTAATCCAATGGCTCCCACCAGCAGAGCGTGCAGCCCCGCACTGAAATTATGGATCAACCCCAGCCCATACATTCCCAGCAACACCAACCCCAACGGCAAGAACAGATAACCCAGTTGCAACGACCAAAGTAAAGGGTTGCGCCAGCAATAGCGCAATCCCCATCTGCGCCAGCGCAGCCAATGCACGCCAGCGGTCAACAGGCAAAGCACGGCGCTCCAGTCTCCGCTCCCGGATCGCAACCCCCACAGCGCCAGGAGACCCAGAGCCAGCAGTCCCAGGTGGGCGGGCCATTCCAGCCAGGGTAATTTCGAGGGTTGCTGAAAGCTGGTGGCATTGGCGGTAAACAGGGGAATCACTCGGCCGCCGATAATGCTGATCAACAGCGTAATCAGAAAAATACCAGCGTGCACCGCGTTCATGGACAGAGCCGGCTGCTGGTTGATGATGCCGTAATGACTGAGGCCATTCAGTCCGCCAAATAATAACAGCACTGGCGCAAATCCCAGGTTACGCCATTGCCGGCGGTGAACAACCGGCAGCAGCATCAGCAAAGCCAGTAACGGCAATAATAAAAGGTCCAGGAATGCCACCAGGTAAGAAAGGGGGGCCGTCACCCAGGGTAAGGTAATTCGGGGTATTAGCCAAAGCAGCACCAACAGACCCAGTGGCCAGCCTTTGACACTCGGTACCCCGGTCCAGTTTTGCACTGCCGTTAACAAAAAACCGGCGATAATGGCAACGGCAAAACCAAACACCATTTCATGGCCGTGCCACCAGAGGGGATTGCCGTAGCTGTGCCAGTGGGAAGGCGCGATCCAAAAATGCAGCCACAGCGCCAGGGCGGCCACCGAGAATAAACTCCCCAGCAGGAAAAAGGGCCGAAAAGCCAGGCCCAACAGGGGCGGCGGGGTCGGCATGCGGTTCAACATAAACAGTCTCCGGTTGCGGTGTGCCCATTGCCCAGATTGACAGACAAGGCTTGTCTTTGGCAACAATATGACAGTTGGATGAAGTGTAGTTTGCAAAATTATGATTAGCCGCCAATGGACCGTGATCAGCACAAAGAGAGGGAACCGGCACACCAAACCAGGGTCAATATTGGCGTGTCATTCAATGCGCGTGCCGTGTTAGTTGGCATCCCGTTACCGGTCATATAGCAGAGCGCTGCCGAGACAACACAATGTTTCAGCGCTGTCATAAATATGCATTAAAATTCCCACATTACCTAAAGAAAATATTCATTTAGAAATCAACAAATAGTTCATATTTCTCCTTCAATATGGCCCCCGGTACTGCAGTGGGGAAGTTTGCAGTATCAACGATTCATGTCGGGGGCTGTTCTCTCAAAGAACTGGAAGCAGTGCTTCGCATGAAGTGTGAATCAACCAATTCTTTATGACCGAGGGTAAGGAATATGAAAATCAAGACGATTGCGGCCTCAGTTGCTCTGGCAGCCGTATCTGTAAGTGCCAATGCAGCCTGGACTTCTGGTTCGATCGCGTCAGATCCCAGCGCCCGTGGTGAGCTGATTCTGACCATCTGGAACGACGCCACTGAAACCTCCATGACTCAGGATCTGGGTGTGGAAACTGTGGACGTGCTGGATCTGGAAATCGGTAGCACCTGGCAACTGGACCAGGGTGGTCTGGATCACATCAGTGCTGATACTGCCTCCAGCCTGATGTTCGGCGTCTCCGGCGCTAACAACGACCAGCCTGTGTTCCTGAACACACTGGATCCCACCGCATGGTCCATCTATCTGACCAGCCCCAGTGACAACCTGTCCGTAGATTACACCTACGACAAGATCGGCACCACCTTCGCTCCCTATCAGAACTATGCCAACAACCTGCGGGATAACGGTTTCCAGTCTCCCACCAGCGGTGACGAAGATCCCACCATTCTGTTGGAAGGCGGTATTTTCTATGCCGGTTTCGGCGGCCGATGGGGGCCTGAAGTGGCTGGTATCACCTTCGCTCTGGGCGCGGATGAAACTCTGGGTGTAGCCGAAGTGGGCGAGACCCTTTACGGTTACAGCTACCAGTATGAGAACATCGCCAACCAGGACTTCGATGGTTACGCAGTGAAATCTCCCGGTTACTGGACCGTGGACCTGGAAGTCGGAACTCTGTCTTACGTGCCGGTACCGGCGGCGGTCTGGCTGTTCGCTTCCGGCGTGCTGGGTCTGGCGGGTGTTGCCCGTCGCCGTCGTCGCAACGCGTAATCCGTACACCTGATCCGGCGTCAGCGGATTCTCCCTGGCGCCACCATAGAAAATTCGCAAATCATCTTTTTTGAGGCACAAGTCATGAAACTGAATAAAATTGCGGTTGCCGTCACGGCAGCCATGGCGTCTCACGCCTACGCATTGGCCCCCAGCGTCACCCCGGACGTGGTATTCCAGATCTCCGGTGCCACTGCCGCCGACAAGCAGGTACAAACCTACTACTCTTCCCTGTGCGACATCAGCACCCAGGACAACTATTCCGAGCCGGGCGATGATGCTTCCGCGGTCTTCTGCACCGTGCGCGCCTCCACCGGTGTGTTTTCCGAGGACAAAGACGTGCTGTTCCTGAAGCAAAGCGGTGGCTCCATTGACGGGGTTGCCCCGGTGGTTAACCAGTCCAACGTGGTGGCCATTGACCTGACCACCTGCAGCCAGACTGTCCCGGGTACCGCAACTTCTGCCGGTGAGTACGACTGCACAGGAACCACGGATCGTCCCGCCATGGTGGGTATCTCCGACGTGGAGCCGGAGCTGTTCACTCTGCCTGAAAACAATTTCGATAACGTCTCCATCCTAATCGACGAAGCCACTGATCTGAACGTTAACACGGTGAATGCCCAGACCTTTGGTATCGTGGTGTCTCCTGGCCTGCGGGATGCCCTGCAATTTGCTCAGGATCTGCCGGTGGGATCTGACGAAGTGCAGAATATGCCTTCCCTGTCCTCCGATCTGATTGCCAATATCTTCGGTGGCAACGTTCAGAACTGGAGCGATCTGAAGGGCAAGAACGGTGGCAGCATCGTTAGCGAAGCCGGCGCCACTCTCAGCAATGGCGCGGTAAACGTGTGTGTTCGTACTCCCGGCTCTGGTACTCAGGCTCAGTTTAACTCCTACTACATGGGTACAGGTTGTGCCTATCGCGGCGCCGGCAACTTCACCTCGGTTGCATTGGGTATCGCGGTGGACTCCAACGGTGAAGAGAACGATTCTCCGGTTCCCACCATCGGCCCGTTCCCGGCTCCCGGCCCTCACGTACATCGTAACGCCGGTTCCTCTGATATGGGTCGCTGCCTGACCAATATCACCAATGCCGATCGCTGGGCCATTGGTATCCAGTCCCTGGAGAAAGTGGATGAAGGCCGCACCAACCGCAACGTATATAAATATGTTGCCATCGACGGTGTGAAGCCCACTCTGGAGAACGTGGCTTCCGGTCTGTATCAGAACTGGGCGGCCCTGACCATCCAGTGGCGCACCGGTGACCTGACTGCTGACCAGACTGCCCTGGCCGACGAGTTTGTACGGATCGCCCGTAACATCAACGACGTGCGTGACTTCAATATCAGCCTGCAGACTGACGATCCCACCACCACCAACGACGACCGTCCCGCTGGCGGCTTCAACACGCCGGAAATCCTGGCCACTGGCGGCACTGCCCCGGCCAACGTGGGCAGCCTGGTGTTTGCCCAGGGTTCCACTCAGCCTTCCTTCCCGTTTGATGCCACCAACCCGGTTATGCCTTTCAACAAAGGTCTCACCGGCCAAAGCTCTTGCCGTATCCCGGCGTTCAACGCCAACGGCATCGATGTGAGCACTCGTAACTAAGTTGCAACACTAGCTCACCATTATAGAGCGACCACGCAGGAGCACCCCTTCGGGTGCTCCTGTTCTTGTATTGATGAAACAGTATCTGAGAGCGGTTGAGTGAACTAAGGCAGTAAGCACCGAATGAAAGACGTATTGAAATGGGGGTGGGGACTGGCTTTCCTGATGGTCAGTGGAGTCGTGACGGCGGCGGTCAAGTATATTGATATCTGGGAATTCCAGGTGGAGGGAAACTCGCTGCTCAGTGAAGAGGTTATCCAGCAGAATCTGATGCCTTACCTGGGTGCGGCCCGCACCATTGAAGACGTGGAAACCGCCGCCCAGACCCTGCAAAAACTGTATAAACAGGCCGGTTATCCCGCGGTTTTTGTGGAAATACCGCCACAAACCGTGGTGAACGGCGTATTCACCCTGAAAGTAACGGAGACCCGGGTGCGCCGGGTGAATATTCAGGGGGCCCACTATTTCCTGCCCAGCCTGATCAAACAGACCCTGCCCACTCTGGAGCCGGGCCGACCCCTGAACCTCAGTGAATTACAACAGGATATCCAGCAGGCCAATGCCCTCAGCCGGGATCTCACGCTCTTGCCCATGCTAAAACAGGGCCCCAGCGAAGACCTCATCGACGTGGAAGTGGATATCGATGATCAGCTGCCGTTATCCGGTGGCATCGAATTGAATAATTTCAATACGGAGAATACCACGGACACCCGGCTCTCCGTGGACCTTGCCTACAGCAACCTGTGGCAGAAATTCCATGAGTGGTCATTCCAGGCTCAGGTTTCTCCGGAAGACCGGGATGAAGTACAGGTCCTGGCCAGCACCTATATTTTCCCCCTGGGCTTCAGCGGCAAAAAAGTAGCCCTCTATGCCGTATGGTCGGACTCCGATCTGGCCACCCTGGGTAATACCCGTGTGGTAGGGGAAGGTTTCATCCTCGGGGGGCGCTATATCCGACCGTTCCGGCAACAGGGTGCTGCCATGAGCACCCTGATTTTCGGTCTGGATTACAAGGATTTTGATGAATCCATTGTGGTGGCCGGCGCCAGTGAAAGCTACGAAACCCCCCTGGATTACATTATTTTCAGCAGTCAGTTCAGTCGCTTTCAGCGCCAGGATAACTGGAGTGACAGTCTGGCCCTGGCATTGAAGTTCGGGGTTCGCGGTGTGGCCAACGACAACGAGGAATTCAACGAGAAACGTTCCCGGGGTGAGCCCAACTTTGTGGTGCTAAAAGCCGATTTTGATCGTACCCAGTTTTTCGGTGGCGGCTGGAGTCTGGATGGATTCGGCACGCTGCAATGGGCAGATTCCCCGTTGGTGAGTAATGAACAGATGTCCGCCGGGGGCGTCGACAGCGTGCGCGGCTATTACGAATCCCAGGTGTCAGCGGATATGGGCGCCATTGTCGGACTGCAGCTGAATACCCCCGCCAAGTCCTGGAGCTGGGGCAAGCTTAATCTTCTGGCTTTCCTTGAGGGAGCGTACCTGCTGAACGAGGACACCGGCCAGGAAGAGGAGGACGAGTTCGACCTTGCGGCGGTGGGTGTTGGTGCTCGCGGTGAAGCGGGAAGCGGCTGGTCGCTGGATCTGGATATCGGCTATCCCCTGGTAGCCGTGGAAAGCATCGACGAGGGGGAGGTGCGCACCAGCGCCAGTATTCGATATGAGTTTTGAAACGGTATTACATCGGGAACAGCCCATGTGGAAAAAAACAGTAATAGCGTATCTGATTGTCTGTTTCTGTTGGCCGGCAGGATTGGCCTATGGCCGAACCCTGCCCCAGGCGGTGCTGCAATCCATGATCCC
>MDSW01137211.1_pt1 | contig 12012 bp, 2 predicted proteins | sample 811171 | NCBI WGS metagenome assembly MDSW01 (sample SAMN05326641, study PRJNA326480) | marine metagenome | isolation source: seawater | place: Atlantic Ocean: North West | collected 2012
AAGACAAATCATTTGTATTATTTTTTTCCTTCATCATCTTTTTAAATCTATCTACGTTTTTCTGTTTTAACTTTTTCTCTTTTTTATCTTTTATTTTATTTTCAAAAACTTTCATTTCTTTCTCATATTTTTCAAGTTCTTCTTTGTATTTTTCCGGATTCTTATCTTTTAATCGTAATAATTTTTGAATAGGTTTAGGCACTTTATTCTTATTTTTTTCTATCTTTTCAATTATTACATATTCTCGCATTTTCTTTAACAATTCAAATTCACTATTATCTAATTTAATGTCATATAATTGTTTTTCCCCCTTTTTATTATATATTTTCTTAATAGTTCCAATATATTTCTTTTCCCATGTACGTTTTTTTACCTTTATCTTATCTCCTACTTTAAGAGTTTTGAGCATTTTTTTTCTTTCTGCCTCTTCTTCCATAAATTGTTCTTCTTGTTTTCTCATTAGTTTTTCCCATTCCTCTTCAGTAATGTCATCATCCATGACATCTTCAAACTCTTTAGGATCTAAACTATTTTCAGAATCGTTGTCACAACTTTCTGAATCTGCTGTTTCTGTATCACAATCCTCCTCGTTATCTTGTTCTGAAGAACCAAATTGATATTTTCCTTTACCACCAATCGTATAGATAATATTAAATTTAGTTGGGTTTATCATCATTTCATCATGCTCATCTAGCATTTCATCTTCATTACTTGGAAAGTCATCAACTTCCATTTCTACATTTTCTTCTGTCTTTTGTTTCTTCCCACTGTTTTTCTTCCCAAGCTTTTTCTTCCCAAGCTTCTTCTTCCCAAGCTTTTTCTTCCCAAGCTTTTTCTTCCCAAGCTTTTTCTTCCCATTGTTTTTTGTATTTTTCTTTAACTTATTAAAAACCTTTTTCTTTTCCAATTTCTTGTTATTTTTAATCTTATCTTTCATGTAATTTGATGGAAACAATTCATTTAAAAACTCCATATAAGCTTTATTATCTTTTGAAATATCATCATCATCTAGAATTGGTACATAGTCGCTATCATCCGAATCGTCGTCGGTTGATACTGGTTGAACACGGTGTTTTTGATTTCTTCTTTTTTTCTTAGATGATTTAGGGGATTTCTTTATTTTTTCGTTTTCATCCATTATAAATCAAATATATATTTTTTTTTAAATAATAACAAAAAATATATTTTTATCAATTTTTTTTAAAAAGTATTTTACAAATAAATAAATTGATTTAAACAATATAATCTAATTATTTTATTATAGGTATAAAGAATGTCCGCAAATCATGGAAAAAATAAAATTAAACCTTCAAAAATCCTTGGTATTCAATTTAGTGTGTTGAGTCCTGATGCCATTAGAAAAAGTTCTGTCGCAGAAATTAGAACAAGAGATACGTATATAAATAATAAACCAGTTCTTAATGGTCTTTTTGATCCTAGGATGGGAGTTTTAGAACCAGGTTTAATTTGTCCTACAGATGGGTTAGATTATATGAAAACTCCCGGATATTTTGGACATGTTGAATTAGCAAAACCTGTGTTTTATATACAATATTTAAATACATTAATTAAAATTTTGAGATGTGTTTGTATTAAATGTGGAAAATTACTTCTTAGTAAAGAAAAATTCAATTTTATAAAAAAATTATCTCCTAAAAAACGATGGGATTTTGTATTTAAACATGCTAATAAAATAAAAAGATGTGGTGATGTTACAGAAGAGGGTTGTGGGTGCAAACAACCTAGAAAAATTTACAAACAAGATTTGGCTGATATTTATGCTGAATGGGAAAAGATGGCTGGCGTTTTAGACGAAGAAGGAAATGTTAAAGAAAAACCCACTATTAAATTAACACCAGAAAGCATTCTTCGTATTCTTAAAAGAATAAGTGATGAAGATATACATTTTATGGGGTTTAGTCCTATATGGTCCAGACCAGAATGGTTTATTTGTCAAACATTAGCTATTCCACCTCCATCCGTTAGACCATCGGTTAAACATGATTCGCAACAACGAAGCGAAGATGATATATCACATATTATTGTTAATATTATAAAAGCCAATACAACTCTTCAAGAAAAAATCCAACAGGGAGCTCCTTCAAAAGTTATTGACGATTGGGCTACCGTCCTTCAGTACTATGTTGCTACGATGGTAGATAATAAAATACCGGGTGTTGCTTCAGTCGCCCAACGTTCTGGCAGAGCTCTTAAATCAATAAAAGAACGACTTATTGGTAAACAGGGTCGTGTTAGGGGAAATCTCCAAGGAAAAAGAGTTGATTTCTCATCGCGCTCTGTTATCACACCAGATGCCAATTTAAGTATTAAACAATTAGGTGTTCCTCTTAAAATTGCTAAAAATATTACATTTCCTGCTAAAGTTAATAAAAGAAACAAAACATTTCTGACTAGTTTGGTAATGAATGGACCAGATATTCATCCCGGTGCTAATGTTCTCGAAAGAAAAAACGGTGAGAGTATTTCTCTTAGATATGTTGAAAAAGAAACCCTAGAGCTTAATGAAGGTGATATTGTTCATAGACATCTCGTTGATGGTGACCCTGTTCTATTTAATAGGCAACCAACTTTACACAGAATGTCGATGATGTGTCACGAAGTTAAAGTAATGAGAAAAGGAAATACGTTTAGAATGAATGTTGGTGATACTAAACCATATAATGCTGACTTTGATGGTGATGAAATGAATATGCATGGACCTCAAAGCGAAGAAGCACAATGCGAACTATTAACTTTAGCTGCTGTACCACATCAAATTATCAGTCCAGCAAACCATCAATCTATTGTAGGTATATTTCAGGATTCACTTTTAGGTTGTTATAGGTTTACTAGAGAGGATATTACATTTGATAAGCGAACTGCTATGAATTTACTAATGTATAATAGTAATGTAAATCTAGATATATTTAAAAATAAAGACATTACGAGTTTTGATCTTTTGTCGCAGATTATTCCTCCTATGAACTGTAGATTTCCAAATAGCCAATTCTCTTCTGATGAAAATAAAACAGAATCAAACAAAATAATTGAAATCATTAATGGAAAATATATAAGAGGTCAAATAGATAAAGGAACATTGGGCGCACGTTCGAAAGGTCTTATTCAATCCATTTTCAATGATTATAGTTATAAACACGCTACAGAATTTATTGATAATATACAATCTATGGTAACAGAATATATGAAGATTTCTTCTTATAGTGTTGGTATTAGTGATTTAATTGCCGATGATACAACCAATAAACAAATTCTTGATGCTGTAAAAGATAAAAAAAAAGATGTTATGAAATTACTCAATCAATTACATTATAATGTTTTTGAAAATAATTCAGGAAAGAGTAATAATGTTGAATTTGAAACACGTGTAAACTCTATTTTAAATAAAGCACAAAAAGATGCTGGTGGTATTGGGAGAAAAAGTTTAGATGAAAATAATCGGTTTATTATTATGGTAAACGCTGGTTCTAAAGGAAATAACATTAATATAGCCCAAATGATTTCTTGTCTAGGTCAGCAAAATGTTGATAACAAAAGAATTCCATATGGATTTGAAGATAGAACTTTACCACATTTTACAAAATACGATGATTCTCCAGAAGCAAGAGGTTTTGTTGAAAGTTCATTTATTCAGGGTCTTACCCCAGAAGAACTTTGGTTTCATGCTATGGGTGGGCGCACTGGTTTGATTGATACGGCTGTTAAAACGAGTTCTACTGGTTATATCCAAAGAAGACTTATCAAATCTCTTGAAGATTTGAGTGTTCGATATGATATGACTGTTAGAAACAATAAAAATAAAATTATTCAATTTGAATATGGTACAGATGGGATAAATACTATGAAAGTCGAAACAATTAAATTACCCATTGTTAAAATGTCACAAGAAGAAATATATTCACATTTTCAAATTCCAAATGACAAAGATATTCGTAATTTCATGATTTCAAATTATGATAATGGCGCAAAGAAAAGATTTAAAAAACAAAAGAAGGAACTCGTTACGAAAACAACAGAAATACTTAAATTTATCATGGAAAAAAGAGATGAAATGGTTTCAAATGTGTTTGGAAACGAATCTAATATTAATGTTCATATTCCCGTTCATTTCCAAAGAATTATTAATAATGTCCAGAACAACTTATTTATAACAGATAATAACATTGTTGATATCACACCTATGGAAGTTTATTATATGATTGAACAAAAATTTGAAGAGTTAAGTGAAAACAAATATGTAAAACCCACTGAATTATTTAAAGTAGCTTGGTATTATTATTTATCACCTAAAGAATTATTAACCGTCCGTAGATTCAATAAAAAGGCTCTTATCTATCTTTTAGAAATGTTACACTATAATTTTAAGAAAGCTATTGTTCATCCTGGGGAAATGGTTGGAATGGTTGCGGCACAAAGTATTGGCGAACCTACTACGCAAATGACTCTTAATACTTTCCATTTTGCAGGTGTAGCTTCCAAATCAAATGTAACTCGTGGTGTCCCACGTATTGAAGAGATTTTGTCACTTTCTGAAAATCCAAAAAACCCTTCAATTACCATTCATTTACATGAAGACGACTGTACTAGCTTACAAAAAGCTCAAGAAATCAAATATAATTTAGAATATACAAATCTACGTGACGTAACAAAAACTGTATCTATTTGTTTTGATCCAAAAATTGATTCTACAAATATTACTGAAGATTCTGAGATTATTGAAGAATATTATGAGTTTGAAAAATTAATGACAGAAAGTGGATTTAAAAGCGAATTTACCAATTTGGACGATTTTTCGAAATGGATTATTCGGTTTGAAATATCAAAGGAAGAAATGCTTGAAAGAAACATTACAATGGATGAAATCCACTTCGCTATTAAAAATAGTTTAAAAACAAATGTTCAATGCGTATATAGCGATTTTAATAAAGATAATCTTGTTCTTAGAATAAGAATGGTAAACATATCAAATAGTAAAAAGAAGAATTTGGACCAGAGTGATGAAATTTATATTCTTAAAAATCTACAAGACAATCTTCTCAATAACATTATTTTGAAAGGCATTAAAGATATTCCCAAGATTATTATTAGAAAAATAGCAAATTATATGAGAAGAAAAGACGGGAATTATGTTCCTGAAGAAATTTGGGTTCTAGATACAGTAGGTACAAATTTATATGACATCCTTTCTATTAATGAAATTGATAGTACAAAAACTATTACAAATGATATTCAAGAGGTTTATCGTACATTGGGCATTGAAGCAGCGAGACAATGTATATTAAACGAATTACAAGAAGTTATTTCTTTTGATGGTACCTACATTGATGTTCACCATCTTACCATGTTGTGTGATAGAATAACTGCTACATCAAAAATGGTTTCTGTTTTTAGACATGGTATTAACAATGACGATATTGGTCCTATCGCGAAAGCTAGTTTTGAAGAGACACCTGAAATGTTTTTGAGAGCAGCACGCCACGGCGAACTTGATCTTATGACTGGTGTTTCGTCAAATGTTATGGTTGGACAAGAAGGTTACTATGGTACTGGTACTTTCCAAGTTCTACTTAATCTAAAACAGATGACACAATTACAAGAAAAAATATTGGAAGAACATGAAGATATTGATTCTGTTTTGAAAATAGATGACATAAATGATCCGTGTTCTAAACAAGTTATAACAATTAATAGTAATATTGGCAGCGAAGTGCCAAATAATACAGGTATTGTTCCAAATGATTATTCTATTGATTTTTAAAGAATAATAATTATTATTTTATATATTTTATTTTTTTATATAAGTGAATTATATATGTTATTAAAAAAAATAATGGAAGATATACAAGCTAAAAAATATCCTGATTTAATACAGTCTTCTTCATATCAAATATACAGCGAAACATTAATGGGGCTATCGGATATTAAATTTTTTTATTATTGTGTATATAAAAATAAATTTTTGAATGATGAAGATAGTAAAACATTAATATCTATTTATATAGATTCTAAAAAAATTTTAAATATTATTAATAGATTTGCCAAAAAAATTAAATTCAAACTCTACAAAAAATATGAAAATGATAAAGATTTACGATTTATACCTTTAAAAAATTACGATAAATCTGAAATAGTGTATATAATAGAAAATAAAACTGTCTATTCTTTTAGAATATTAGATTTAATTAATTTATGGAAAATATCTCTTTACTCCAATGAAAATATGTTTCCCAGGCCAAATAAATTAAAAAATCCCTTTACTAATATTGTTTTTAAAAAATATAATTTATATAATATTTTTATTTCATTTAGTAAAACAAAATTTATAATACCTGATTGTATTTTAGCATATTATAAATGTAATTTTGAGATGCGTGATTTTAAAAATGATTTTTTTCCAAAATTACAATATAATGCTATAGAATCTTATGCGAAAGAAGGTTCAGTTAGCGAGCACCATGATTATATTGTTTCGTTGCTTCATGATTTTAGAAAAATCACAAATTATGCTTTCGTTGAAACAAGAATATCTATTTTTAAAAAAATGAAAGTTGTTGATTTACTACGTAACATATTATGTTGTTATTTAAAACACAAATTTTTATGTAATACTTTACTTAAAGAAAAATATGAAAGAGTATTAAAAAGTAAATTACGAACATTTTTTGACAAAAATAGTGCTCTTCCATATTTTTTTTTCTTAAACGCAAGAGAAATTAATCGCTATGAAAATAATGATTTGTTAGAACATACAGATAATTTACTAACATTATCAGAAACAACAAATGAGAATGAAATACCAAATACAATTATAGAAGAGACAGAAATTCCTGAAAGAATTAGTAATATAATTTCTACAACCAATAGAAGAACTTCTTCTTTACAACTATTAACAAATAATAGTATTATATCAAACACATATAGATCCAATAGTGTTTATAGAAGAAGAAATAGATATTCTACTATACTCCCTCCTATTGTTCAAAACAATTATATGGCTAATTTAAATCCTTTTCGACCATCGAGTGAATTACCTAGAAGTCCAAGAAATTCATTGGTTACTAATACGAATAACTCTTCTATAAACACTATAAATAGACGCTCTATGAATACTACACAACGAAGAATAAGACATGGTATAAATTTTTCTCCAAATATATCTTCAAGATTATCGTTGGGATTATAATTTACATTATTTTATCATAAATTATAATTTACAAAATCATTTTTCTTTTGGTTTTCTTTATTTTAAATCCACCATTAATTACCCCCCGACTAATAGCAGCTTTTTTTTGTTTTAAAAAGTGTGTATGTGTGTTCCGCTTTTCTAAATTTTTTAATTCGACATACCTTTTATTTGCTATATTTAATATATCACCCATATCTCCAACATTATAAATTTTTTTGCTATCAATTTGTTCTAATAGCTCTATTACTATATCTTTTTTAATTAAACAAGTATTATTTAAAATTAATAAACCCATATCAGGTACTATATTTTCCCTTTTTGCTCTAATTTCTTTTGATTTTATCTTAAAATCGGCAAGACTTTTAAATATATAATTATGGAAGAAAATTACAACGCAATTTTCTTTATCTGTTTCATTAAATATAACTGAAGAATCCATAATTCCAAATTTACCAGAATTAATCATTAATAAATTTATATTATAATGTCTTGCTAATAAAATGAATTCAAATTCTGTCATATAATAATTTTCATTTTTAATAATAACATCTAATGGAACTTTATTAATATTTTTATAAATTGACATTTTATTTGTTGACCAAAACATCCTAACAAAACCCATCCATTTATCCATTGACTCTTGTTTTAATTCTAATAATTTTTCTATTAAAACGTTTTTAATATCATCTATTTTTATGTATTTTTGATAAGTCACTCGTATTATATAAGCGAACAGTTCGAATGTACATAATTCGGATTTTCTGTATTCTATTATATTATAACTTTTAAAACTCACTTTATTTAATTGTTTATAATTTTTAAATAATATCTTTTTTTCCAATTTATTTTTAATACATTTTTTACTCTCATTTCGCATACTGTTTTCATAAATACTTCTATTAATATCTATGTCTTTTCTTTCTTCTTTATATTCTTGAAATATTTCATTGCCTTCTATTAAATCTGTCATATTATAATTAAAATCATAATTAATTACATCGCTCGGTTGTATTAATTCATATGAATTTTTAATATTTATATGGGAATTTACTTGTTTTACTTCTATATTTTGAAAATAATCACCTAATAATAGATCTTCGAGTAGTAGTATTTCATCATCATTTACTACATATTTTAATTTATTTAACGATAGATATGTATTGTATATCATTATATAATTTCTTATTTTTGGAAATCTTATCAATTCATCACTAATTCTAGAAAAATATATATTGAAATTATCACCACCGTTTAAAAGATTTTTATAAGGTATTCTTAATTTACACGTTTCTCCCGTAAAAAAACAGTTGTTTGAACAACTTTCTTTACTATCTTTTATACATGTTGATATCTTATCTATTTTATCTATATTTTTTCTATTAATATCCATATAATCTAGATAACCATCCATTATTTCATTAACAAATATTTTAACTTTATTTAATTTTGTTATATAATCAATATTTTCTGAAAGAATTTTATTTAATTTTTTTTTATTATTAATATTTTTTGTTTCAGACAATAAAATTTTCAATACATTTCTAAAAGCATTATAAAATTTTGTTTCTAGTAAAATTTTCTTTGTCGCTATTATTCGTTCTTCATCTTTTTGGTCTTCCAAAATAATATCCGAATCAATCTTATATTCATTTTCTGCTGATGATTCTATTACTTCCATATCTTCGTATTTTAATTCATCGTATATTGTTGGCATAACTGGTATAAACTGATTCGTAATTGTTAATATACCAACAATCATTCTATCATTTTTAATAATTGTAGTCGCTTTTAATAGTATTTTTCTATCACTTTTTTCATAAACATATTCCATTAATTTTTTAGTTATGTCGAAATCTAAACGAATAGGATAATCATTTACATTTATTATTGGATAATTATCATATATTTTTGATGGTTTCGTAGGAACGAATAATAAAAACTCCGAACCTTCTAATTCTACTTTTACAGATAAAGCAATTACTTGAGAATTTTTATTCATTAATTGTGTTTCAATTCTTACTCCATCTAATGTATCAATTGTTTCTATAATATCAAGCAAATAGTGATTCTCTTTATATCTATATCTATCCGGTATGCTAATTTTAATACCACATTGTTTATTAATCAATAGACCTATTTTCTTAATAAAAGTTTTTAATTCTGGTGTATATTCTTCGAGTATATCATTTTTAAAAAATAATAATATATTTAATCTTTGATTCAAATATTTTTGTAAAGTTATAATTTCGTAAATACCGTTTTCACTATATAAAATAACAGAAGGTCTAGATTCTAAAAATATATTCTTTGAATATTGTGATTTTGGACAAATTAATTCTATTTTTTCTGTAATACTATCGGATGGATTATTTAAAATTAATAGATTTATTCCCTCTTCGAATAAAAGCCCACCACTATTTATTGGTTCGCATATCAAATCCCATACATATTCGTATGTTTTTTCTATGGTATTATTTTTAAGAAACGATATGTAATTTTCATAAGAAACTGCTATGTAATTAAGATAATTAAAGCCATCTTTTTTCATTTTTTTTACTAAGTCAAAAATCTTTTCTTTTTTATATTTTTTAATTAACGTGGCCTTATTTATTTTTTTATTTTGACTAAAAATATCAATTAAAGCTCCATTTTGCATTTTAATAAACGTATCAAGGGTAAGTTTTTTAATAATATATTTTATAAATAAAACATACGCTTTCTGTTTATCTTTTGAAATATAATTTTTTAATTTTACAAAATCATCTGTTTCTTCTAATCTCGATTTTTGTTGTGCTTTATATTTTTCATACACTAAAGCTATACAGGACATAAAAGAAGTTTTTTTTGTTTTATCAACACCCAATCTTAACAAACAATAACTATCATCTTTTAGATACATATCATTTTTAGATTTAAAACAGTTTTTCAATAAATTATAATTAAAAAATTTTTGTAAAGATAAAGTTAAAAAAGCTGTTTGTTTTCTTTTCAATGGGAATACTTCACGTAATGGTCTATTTTCGGTAACCTGTACATTTTTATCTATATTTACCGTTGTTTTACAATTATCTCTAGTGATAATTCTATCCATTGTTGGTAATTTTCTTTTTTGTTTTAATTTCTCATTGCCTATTTTTCCCTCTATTAACGCATCTAAATCTTCTATTTTTTGTTCAGCTTCGTTCCATTTGCTATTATATAATTGTTCTGTTTTTTCTGATATATTCCAGGAATCTTTCGTTATTTTTCTATTTTTTTTCTTTTTTAATTCACTAAGATCTGTTGTATTAAGTTTTTTACCATCTAATTTAAAAATGAGTGAATTTTTTCCTGATTCACTTTTCCCAATAGATAAATCATATTTATTTCCTGAATTATCCTCATGTGATGTTGGTGTACTATAACAACATGGTACACATAATCCTTCATGATGTTTATCAGGTGACTGAAAAGAAGGATAATGTTGTTGATATATTAATTTATTTTTTCCTCTATAAGAGTTTCTATGATATCTATTATCTGTAAACTCTAGAATCCTTTTTCCTTTCCCTATTTTTTTAGCACCCGGTGGTATAACTGCTGGCCAACCACCACACTCACCATCATTCACTTGTTTTAAAGATAAACTTCTCCCTATTCCTTTATTTTTTTTATCATTTATACACCAGAATCTCGGACAAATATAATGATATTTATTGTTTGGGTCACTCCCATAAGTAATATGCTCATCATATGATTTACTTTTTTGTTCTTCATCTATTTTATCTATTTCTTCCTTTTCTTTAGTTGTTAAAATGACAGGAACCTTTTTAAATTGCCAGGGACAGGCTCTCGCATACGATTGAAAATTCTTTTTACCTGAATTTGTAAATAATCTGGGTTCACGTTCTTTTAATCTTTTCATAAAAATATTTTTTCTCCCCGTAATACTTAATCCTGTTATATCAACATCCTTTTTATTTCCCCCATTCATAGACATACTATCATCTGATTCTAATCCACTCAAAGAACTACCCATTGAATCTCCAAGTGTTTCAGGTTTTTCTGTTTCAGGTTTTTCTGTTTCAGGTTTTTCTGTTTCTGGTTTTTCTGTTTCTTGTGTTTGGAGAGATTTTTTAGACTCTTCAAACCCATCTCCGAAATCAATTGAACCCATGTCTATATCTTCTTCATCCTCTTCTTCACCATCTTCTTCACCAATAGATTCAATATCACCTCCTTCACTTCTTAAACTATCAATATCAGAACCCATCGAAAATTCATTTGACATATCAGGTTCAGGTTCGGATTCGGGCGTGGGTTCTTTTGGCGTGGGTTCTTTTGGCGTGGGTTCTTTTGGCGGTGGTGGCGTGGGTTCTTTTGGCGTGGGTTCTTTTGGCGTGGGTTCTTTTGGAGTGGGTTCTTTTGGTGTGGGTTCTTTTGGCGTGGGTTCTTTTGGTGTGGGTTCTTTTGGTGTGGGTTCTTTTGGCGGTGGTGGCGTGGGTTCTTTTGGTGTGGCTTCTTTTGGCGTGGGTTCTTTTGGTGGTGTGGGTTCTTTTGGCGTTGCTCTAGGAGATTTTAAAGAAAAAACTTCATCTTCCTCCTCCTCGGCAATCACACTTAAACCTGATTTATTAACAACATCACTTCGTTTACTAGCACCCCCTTCTTCCTCAGCGTCGTTTTCTTCATCCTCTTCTTCATCTGATTCATAAAAATCCGACAAGTCCGAGTCAATTAACCCGCCATCTGATTCTTCTCCCATACTTAATATTTCCAAAGCATCTTCAGCTTCAAACCCCTGTTTACTTCTTAAATCTAATAATTCA
>MDSW01216330.1_pt1 | contig 12012 bp, 10 predicted proteins | sample 811171 | NCBI WGS metagenome assembly MDSW01 (sample SAMN05326641, study PRJNA326480) | marine metagenome | isolation source: seawater | place: Atlantic Ocean: North West | collected 2012
AGTAGACCACTACGTTGATAGGCTGGATGTGGAAGCGCGGTAACGCGTGTAGCTGACCAGTACTAATAGCTCAATTGGCTTGATTTATGCACTGAAAATGATTTTTAAGAGATATTTATGTTAAAATTTTTTCTCGATACAGCTTCAATTGATCAGATTATCTTTTGGAAAAAATTTGGTTTAGTAAATGGAGTTACTACTAATCCAACTTTACTTTCTAAAGAAGGAACTGACTCTATTAAAACAATAAAAGAAATTTGCAACATTGTGAATGGAGATGTTTCAGCTCAAGTGACTGAGAATGATCCAAAAAATATGGTGGAACAAGCAAAGTTTTTAAATTCACTTCATAAAAACATTGTAATAAAACTCCCATGCACTTTAGATGGAATAGAAGCATCTCAAACTTTAGCAAAAAAAAAATTTAAATTAAATATAACTTTAGGTTTTGATCCTGCACAATTGGCAGTTTTTAAGAATATCAATATAACATATTTCAGTTTTATTATTGGCCGTGTTGAAGATTTTGGAGAGAGCAATATTGAAAATATTCCAAAATTAAAAACAATGATCAAAAGATTAAATCCAAAAATAAAATTACTTGCTGCTAGTATTAGAAATTCAAATCAATTATTAGCCTCTGTTACAAATGGTGCGGACGTAATAACAGTTCCACCTTCAACTTGGGAAAAAATCTACAATAATAAATTTACGCTGGATGGTGAAAAAAGTTTCAAGGAAAGTTGGGAAAAACTCCCTTTTTCAATAAGAAAAAAATATGAAGCTAAAAAATAAGATTTGCTTAATTACAGGTTCTAGCAAAGGAATTGGAGCAAAGATTGCTGAGGCATATTCCAAAGAAGGTGCAAAAATAATAATTACTTATAATAAGAATAAAAAATTAGCTCAAAAATTACAGAAAAAAATTAATTGTGTTGGTATTTACAAATTAGATGTAAAAAATAGCAAAAATGTAAAAGATGTTTTTAAAAAAATATACAAAAAAAATAAAAAAATTAATGTTTTAGTCAATAACGCGGGCGTGAACGCAACAGCTGATTTTGATAAACAAACTGAGTTAGAATGGGATTATGTTGTAGACGTAAATTTAAAAGGAGTTTTTTTATGTTCCAAAGAAGTAATAAAATACATGCCTAAAAATGGAAGAATTATTAATATAGGCTCTTTATCTGGAGAATACGGTGGACCACGCACTCCTTCCTACGCTGCAGCCAAAGCTGGCGTAATGTCATTGACCCATTGTTTAGCAAGATTTTTGGGAAGAAAAAAAATATGTGTTAATTGTATTTCACCCGGCGTAATTAGTAATGATTTTACACAAAAAACTATGGCGCCCAAAGTTAAACAATTGGTTAAAAACTTACTTCTGATACCAAGACTAGGAAACTTTGAGGACCTGACTGGATTAGCTATTTTTTTAGCATCTGAGGAGTCAAGCTACATTACTGGTCAAACAATTTCTGTAAATGGTGGAGCTTGGTCAAGATAGTCTATTTAAAAATTTGTCTAAGTTTATCTTTATAAAAGCTTAAATCATCTTTAGGATTTACATTTCTTATAAAATCGCAGTTTTTACAAGGTCCAACCAAATTTTTGCTTTTATAAATATGTGTCAATCTTAATTGATTTAATTTATCTCCATTCCAAATTTCAAGAAGGGAGTTTTCAAAAATATTTCCAATAATCAATTCATGTTTCCAGTCTGCGCAACAAGCCACTACGTTTCCATTCCATAACGTTTTTAAATACATAAATAATTGGGAACAAACCATGTTATCATCACTGTTTCTGTCAAATCCATCTTTTGTTTTTTTAAAAATATTTGTACCTAAAGAAAAATCATGCTTATCACTATGTGTAAAAGAGTGAGCGAAATCTATGTTTATTGTGTCTGAATACTTTTCAAATAAATCAAAAAATTTTTTCTTATCACTATCGCTTAGATTTAAGTCTAAAATTTTTATATGTGTTTTTAATCTTGATCCAACTTCATTTTTAGTTTGATGGAGTTTTCTTATATTATCTAGAATCAGATCAAAATTTTCAAAATTTCTTGTCACTTTTTTGTAGCCAGTCTTATCTACATGTTCAATTGAAAAAATAATCTCATCTAAATTTTGAACGATTTCTTTCATATCAAATCTTTGCAGCAAACTTCCGTTGGTAGTTACTGATACTTTTTCCGTAGCTTTTTTTTCTTTTATATATTTAAAATATTTTACTATATTCTTATGCAAAAATGGTTCACCAAAACCTGTTAAAGAAAGTTTTCTTATTTTTTTTTTAAATTTTAAAATATCATCTATGATTTTATAAAAAACTTTATCACTCATCATTCCTGTTGCAATTTTATTTGATTTACGTGTGAGCTCTAGGTCTCCAGTTGGACAAAATACACACCCAAAATTACATCTATTTGTAAGACCCACAGAAATACTTAATGGTTCATTTAAAGGAAGAAGGTCAATTAGGTTTTGCCTACTGTTTATAAGGTTTTTTCTATAATCTGTAATTTTCTTAAAATTTTTTTCACCGATTATATTTTTTAAATTATCCATGTTTTAAAAGCTTTGAATTATTTACTTATTCTAAATTTATACATAATAATACACTTAATTATAAAAATTATAATGAAAAAACACATTTTTGCAAAATTACTAGGAATTATTGGGATTACTTTACTTCTAATTACATTTTATAAATCAGAAATTATCTCTAAAGGAAGTTTAAGAGGTTATTACCTTTATTTTTATATATTTGTTGTAATCTTTATTTTTACTGGAATAGCAGATATTTTTTTAAGAAAAGAGAAAAAAGTTTATTTAAGAATAATTTTTTTTAGCTCTATAATCTCTCTATATTTATTTGAATTTTATTTATCTTTCAATATTGCAAAAAATATCGAAATAAATGAAAAATCAAAAATATATTTTAATTCCACAGGCAAACAATTTGAAAAAAGATCTAAATATGAATTTTTTCTTAGCAAAAAAAAAAAAAATCCTGATGTTAAGTTTTTTATACAACCAGATAATTTTCTTTATTATGATAACTTATCTATATTTCCTCTTTCGGGAAAGTCCAATTCTGAAACAATTTTTTGTAATGAGAACGGGTACTATTCAACTTATCTAAGCGATAGATATGGATTTAATAATGAAGATATAATTTGGGATAAATCTAAAGTAGACTACCTTTTAATCGGGGACTCATTTGTTCATGGGGCGTGTGTAAATTCAAAGGATAATTTTGCTGGTAATTTAAAAGCTCTTACTAAAAAAAATGTTATCAATTTAGGTTACGGCGGCAATGGTCCTTTAATAAACCTCGCTACTTTAATAGAGTACCTACCGAGTCAAAAAGTAGATAAGATTTTATGGTTTTATTTTGAGGAAAATGATCTTCAAGAACTAAATCTTGAAATTAGAAATTCAATTTTAAAGAATTATCTAGATAATAGAAGTTTTTCTCAAAATTTAAAAGTAAAACAGTCTTTAATTGACAAATATTCCGAAAATTTAATGAAAATTAAAATTGAAAATAAAAATTTTGATAAAAAAATTTTTAATGAAAGTTTGAGTTACAAATTATTAGAGTTAATTAAAAGTGTAAAAAATATCGCTATATTGTATGAGTTTAGAAAAAAATTCTTTTTAAGAAAAAAAAATGATATTGAAAATAAAGATAAAAGTTACTCTAATAATATAGATGAATTAACTGAAATTTTAAAAATAGCTAACTACATTGCAGAAAACAAGGGAGCTAAACTTTATTTTATTTACCTACCGGGCTTCTGGAGATATAGCAGTGATGTTAATCTAAGAAGTTACAATTTAGTGAAAGAGTCAGTTCAAAATCTTAATATAGAATTTATCGATATTCACGAAAGTTTTTTTAAAAAACAAACTGATCCACTGAAATTTTTCCCTTTTAGAAAATTCGGCCACTACAACGAAGAGGGATACAGCCAAGTTTCAAAAAAAATATTTCAACTAATAAAAGGATCCTCTAATTAACCAATTAGGTGGAATAAAAGCATATTTTAATATATTAAATTTCAATGAAAAAATTTAAAAAAATCTTAATAGCAGGAACTAGTACTTTTACTGTAAAAAATTTAGGTGATGAAGCGATGCTTTTAAGCTTGCTGCAATCAATTAGACGATATGATAAAAAAATTAAGATTGTTTTGTTATGTAGACATCCCAGCAAAAAAATAGATAAACTTTATAATATCAAAACATTAAAAAACCTTGAATTCGATAATAGGGAAAAATCTATTGGCAACTTTTTTTATGGGTTTAATGAATCAAGCTACTCTAAACACTTAGAGCAAATAAAAAAACAATTTAATACAGCAGATGCAATAATTTTAGCTGGAAATATTTTTATGGAACTTGCCCCAAATAAATTTTTAAGAGGCTTATCTTCTTATGGGGCATTATTAGGTACATTTGCAAGACTATTTAATTTGAAAATTTATATAGCTTGTTTAAATGTTCTCAAAAAACCCGAAGAAGATTTAGTTAAAGATCAAATAAAATTTTTTTCTAAAACTTGTGAAAAAGCCTTAGTAAGAGAAAAAAATTCTTTAAAAAATTTACTATCTGTTAATTTTAACAAGAAAAAACTAATTATTACAGGTGATCCAGCTTATGGCATATCAATTAAAAAAAATACTTTATATGTTAAAAAATTTTTGAAAAATAAGATTAAAGATAAAAATTTTATCGGCGTGTGTATTAGACTTGAATATTGGAAATATAATGAGAAAAAAAATAAAAAAAGTAATAAGTTAATTGATGTAAACTTTTTTAAAAAACATGCAAAAGTTCTATCTTCTTTGAGTAAGAGAACTGGTCGACAATTATTATTTGTTCCTAATGCCTTTTATTATTATGGTTGGCAAGATGATAGATTAACTCACAATGAAATAGTAAAATATTTAGATAAAGGCATAAAATATCAAATTATAAAAAAAGAACTGAATGTATTTGAGGCTGCAGACATTGTGTCTAGGGCAGACTTTCATTACACTAATCGAAGACATTCAGCAGTTTTTGCTTTTTTAAATTATAAATCAGTTGCTGTTATTAATACTAATTTAAAAGGTCATCTCGATCCTCTCGTAAATGATTTAAATATTCCAGAAAACTTAATAAATTTTAATTTGAAAACAAATTTAATAATAAATAAAATTCAAAAGCTGTGGGACAAAAGAGTTATAACCTCTAAAAAAATTACTTCTAAAGTAAATTTTTTAAAAAAAGATGCTAAAAATCAATTTAAAAAACTAATTTCAAAAAATTATTAATGCAAAACTTGTCAAATAGTTAATAAAATGTGCGGAGTTTTTTTTACTTTAGATTTAAAAAAAGGAATAAGAAAAAAAGAAAAAACAAAATATAAAGTTAATTTTTTAAAGTATTTAGACAGAAGAGGACCCGACAGTTTCAAGGAAGTGTCATGGTTAAATTCTTACTCAATACATTCAAGACTCAGCATTACAGGAGAAAAAGACCAGCCTTTAAATGATAGCGAAAAAATACTTTTATATAATGGAGAAATTTATAATGATTGGAAAAAATACAAAAAAGATTATGGTGATTTAGATTTTTTAAACAAATTTATTAAAAAAAATAATTTTTCAAATTTTAAAAAATTAGATGGAGAGTACGCAATAATACTACTAGAAAAGAAAAAAAAAACTTTACACCTGATTACCGACACCTTTGGAACAAAACCTCTTTATTATGCAATTTTGAAGAATAAATTATATGTTGCAAGCTATGATCAAACTTTATTTGATCTTAATATTAAAAGAAACAAAGTTAAAGGTGTAAGAGCCAACACTCATATAAAAATAGATTTTAGAAAAAAGCTTAAAGAAACAAAAAAATTTCCCTTAAAAAGATTTAACTTTAAACCAGTAAAAAAAACTACTTATAAAGATTTCGAAAAAAATTTTGTGCAATCTATAAAGAAAAGATCTCAAAATGTTCAAAAAAAAATATCTGTCCCACTTTCTTCAGGCATTGACAGCGGTTTGATAGCTGCTGTTTTAAATAAATTTAAGATTAATTTTACGAGCTACATTTTTGAGAAAGGAGAAATTTTAAAAATTTTAAAAATTAGAAAAAAAATTTTAAAAGAAAATAAAAAAAATATTGTGGTAAACATTAAGTTTAACAGTTCAGAAAATTTAAAAGTGAGGAAATTTTTGATGCGTCAAGCGCCTTTCTATAATTGGAACATTGATTATAAGCCTTATTCTCACGATGACTATAGGTTTAATACAGGCATAACAGCATTAGGAAAAATTTGTGATTTATCTAGAAAAAATAAAAATTTAATTCTTTTGTCTGGTCAGGGTGGTGATGAGATAATTTCTGATTATTACAATGTTACATCTAATTCAAGAAGATCCTGCTTTAAGGGTAATTGGAAATTGGCAACAAAACCCTGGAAAAATTTTTATGATGGATGGAATGCTGCTCATTTAGCAGCTATTGAAAGGGTGGCGGGCGCATATGGTATCGAAACTAGGTACCCTTTCTTAGATTTTGATCTGATCCAATCATTTTTGGCTCTACCGACACACTTAAAAGCTAAAGTTTATAAAGCGCCAATGGTTGAGATTTTAAAGAATTTAAAATTTCCTTACCACGATTTAAAGATTGGTTTTACACAGAATGTTACATTCAAGTAATTAATATCTTTTTATTTTTTTGTAAATTTTTAAAATATTTGATGAATGAATTTTTAAATTCTTTAAATTTCTAAGAATTTCGTTTTGATAAGCGTAGCTAGAAATAATAAATTTATATTTATTTAAATTTCTTATATTTTTTAAAGTCTCAAAATTTAAAATTTTTATTCCTCTCCATGATTTTCCTGTTTTTTTAATATCAGAATCTATTATCACAAATGTCGAATGTGAAGATAGTTTAAAAAATTTAGTCAGTAAATAAAAAAGCTCTAAATGTTGTCCTCCTCCGCAAAGAATAGTTTTTGGACCAACTTTAAATTTGCTTATCCTTTTGTTTATTGAGCGCAAAGATAATAAATGTTTTTTTTTATATTTTTTATAAAGTTGTCTTTCTCTATTAACATTTACATTAATTTTTTTATTTATCTCAGAGCTTTTTTCACAAGTAACTCTATAACCGTTATAATTTTTAATTGTTTTTGATCTTAAAATCTTCCATCCACATTTTGCTAATAGATTATTCAAACTATTTTTGGAGAAGTGAGTCATATGCTGAGTAGTTATAAATCCATCTAATGAATTTGACATATGATTTTCTATTATAGGAACTTCAATAACTAAAATTGTTTTTTTTTTCGAAATTTTAAATAAATTTTTCAGAACTTTTTCTGGATTTAAAAGATGCTCTAAAACGTGCATCATAGTTATTAAATTAAACTTTTCTTTAGTCCTGAAGTTTTCAAAATTTCCATTGATAAAGGATATTTTTTTAAATTTTTTTTTAGCCTCTTCAATAACTGACTTATCTATTTCAACTCCGAATTTTATAACGTATTTAGGCATAAGACTTAAAAACGAGCCATCAAAACAACCGACGTCTAAAACTTTAATATTTTTTTTCAAAAGATTATTTTTTTTAAGCCAAGATATTTGATTTTTTTTTGATTTGAGAGTAGTGCCGTAACTCATACCTGCTTCTTTAAATAAAATATTAAGGCCTTTTTTATTATATGCTGGATTTTGGTAAATTATTTGACATAATTTACATCTCACTGTTTGAAAATTAATTTTTTTCGGCAAGCGTGAATCGGTAAAAAATTGGAATTTTCGTAAAATCTCTAATTTTTCATGTTTGCGTTTATCACAAATTGGACAGAGCCGTTCAGACGTATATTTTGTTGTAAATTTTGTAGAATTTTCTCTTAATTTTTTAAACGGAAGATTTATATTCATCAAAAATTAATATCTTAATTTGTCGTAATGTTCAATATTTGAACAAAATTAAATTTATTTATAACTTGAGAATTTTATTAATTTAGTATAATAAACTAAAATGCGTTTTCATAGAGTATACAATTCGCCCACAATGATTGATGTTGAGATCACTGATCTTTGTAATGAAAAGTGTAGATTTTGTTTTAATTTCGATAGAGACTTTTCAATGGGTAGCAAGTCATTAACCTTTACACAAGTTGATGACCTTATAGAAAAGTTTAAAAAATCCAAAATTTTTCATGTAGTTTTATCTGGTGGAGAAACAATGGTTAAGTTTGATCTACTATTATATTTTATGGATAAACTCAAAAAAAATGGTTTTTCAACCTCTATGAACAGCAACTTATCAATAAAAGCCTTGAGAAAAGATAGATTAGAAAAATTAAAATCAGTGGGGGTTGACCATATATTAGTAAGCTTACCATCATATAAACAAGACGTAACGGATTATTTGGTTAATAGCAAAGGAGCCTTTGATAGGATTATCAATGGCATCAAAGAAGCAACAAGTACTGGAATAAGAGTAAGTGCAAATATGGTAGTTCAAAACAAAAATCAAAACGATGTATACTTAACTGCTAAATTAGCAGCAGAGCTTGGATGCCAAAAAATATTTGGAACAAGATTGGTCGGTCCGGACTACGATATGAGTATAGATTATGACTCAATTGAGGATGACAGTACAATAGAAAACGTGTTAACAAAAAAGGCAGCATTAAACGTACTTGATCAATTAATTAAAGCAAAAGAGGACTTCGGAATAAACGTGGGCACAGTTGTGAGTTATCCGCTTTGCATGCTTGGAGATTTAAAAAAATATGCAGATTTTGTTGGCAGAGGTTGTCCAACTCAAAGAGGTCATCGTATAAGTTTATTACCTTCTGGTGAAGCTATGGCGTGTTGCCATTTACCATCTGAGACCTATGGAAACGTTTTTAAGAAAGATTTAAATGAAATTTATCGTGATCAAAAAAAATGGCATGATGGAAGTTATCATAATCCAGAATGTGCGCCATGCGATTATAGAAACATTTGTGAAAGTGGTTGTCGAGTCGACGCTAAAGCTTATACTGGAAAAATAAATGGTAGAGACCCTTTAATGGTAGGTCCAATTATTAATGGAAAAATTCAAGGAAAATCTCTTAGAGATTTTAAACCTCTTAATTTGCACTATGATAAAGAAATTTTAAAAGATTTCGATAGTAGAAAATTTAATGTTAGTAAAATTGCAAGATTTAGAAAAGAAGATGGATTTTATTTGTGTAGCATCAAGTATGGAAATGTCATTGAATTAGAAAATAATATTGCCGAGTTTCTAATTGATCATAAAAATAAAAACAAAGAGTTTACTCTTCAAGATTTTGGTTTAGAGAATAGACATTTAATGATTTATTACTTTGTAAAAGATTTAATTGTTTCTATAGATCAGAATTATAATAAACTAAGAAGCAAATCCAAGATTAGTGAAGGCCTCGGTTTTGATCCGATGAGCTTACCCGAAAGTGACCGAATTACACTAGATTAACTTAATATCTTTTTTACGTAAGTTACTTCATTTTTTAAATATTTTTTTTCTTTAGCTCCATAAGGCAAAAGACCCTCTAAAACCCAATTTATTTCATTATTTTTATTATAAAGAACTTTAATTTGTTTCTTTATGTTTTTGTCTTTATTTAAAAACAACAAAGAGTGGGTAGTGTTTATTTTCTTATTTTTGTAAAAATTTCCAAAATCTGAAATTTGAGCCTCGACAATATATTTTGAAAATAATTTGAAAAATTTCTTAAATTTCAACTGATTAATGCTCTCTAGCTCTTTAATATGAGATGTATCCAATACAATTTTTAAATAAGGGTTCTTTTGAATGATCTTTTTAATATGAGATATTTTATTGCCATACCTAGCTTTTTTGTCAGTTACTTCAATTGCTAAGTATGTGTCTTTTTTTTTTAAATCTTTAAGGTACAACCATGAGTTCAAATGATCAGGATGGACACAAATTCCTATAATATTTTTATATTTTCTAGTTAGTATATTTAATTTGGAAACAAACTGTTTTGTTCTCAAGTCTTTAGAAAACAAATCATCATAAAACGCAGTTAAATGTATAGTAATTTTTGGTGAATAATTAGATTTTTTTTTTAAAATATTATCGAATTTTTTTGAATTTTTTAAAAAATATGTTTTATTAATTGTAATCTGTATTGATAAATTGTGTTTTAAACATAAATCAAATGCTTTACTTGTTCTTTTGATATCATCAACATATGATTTCTCATTTGCGTGTTTCATAATTGATGCGTCTCTTAAAAAAATTTTGTCCATAATTGAAAAATAATTTTACATAGAGTGTTTATTATATTATTCACTATACTAGTCATGATAAATTACAAAGAAAAAATTAGGTCTGAAGCAAAAGCTTTTAATCGACAAGTGAGAAATAGAGAAAATATGGGTCTAGTTCCTGATCTACAAAGATTAAAAATAAATAAAAAATTCTATAATAACCCTTGGAGAGAGCCAAATTTTTTTAACATACAATGGGGGCCAATTATTTCAGATATTATAAAAGAGATTAAGAAAAATAAAAAAAAAAACTATAATGTTCTTGAAATTGGATGTGGCACTGGATTTTTATGTTTAGAAATAGCTAGAGCCGGAGCTAATATAGATGGCATAGACGTATCAGATGAATCTATTTTTCAAGCTACAGATTATCTTAAGAAAGGATTTAATTCAAAAATAAGAAAAAAAATAAATTATATGGCTGGTGATGCATTAAAATATAAATTTAATAAGAAGTATGATTTTATAATTTTTTATAGGTCTTTGCACCATTTTAAAAAAATTGATGTTTTATTTAAAAATCTTGAGAGATTTCAAAACAAAAATTGTAAGCTACTTATTTGTGAGCCATTAAGAAAAAATTTCGAAATAAATAACTCTATTTTTGCAAATATTTTTAGATTAGCTTTAGAAACCTGGATTGATTATAAAGTGAAATTACCAAAAAAAATAAATAAAGCTTTTATTATTAAAGAGCAGAGTAAAATATTTAAAGAATATAAATATGTATCAAAAAAAAGGGGGTATGCTCAATCACCAATGGACAACTCTACAGATGATCCAAACAAAGTAATAAAGGTTATTTCGAAATTTTTTAGGATCAAACATGTTAAATATTATGATGCATTTGTAGATAAGCTTATAGGAGGGTTAAGAGGAAAAAATAGGTTTCAAATCGCTAGATTGATAAAAGAATTTGATAATTATCTAATTAGCCAAAAAATTATTAAAGGTACAACTTTATATTTAACAGCCCAAAAAAAATGAAAATCATTTCGGTTATTCCAGCAAGAGGAGGATCTAAATCAATTAAAAATAAAAATTTGATAAAGCTAAATAACAAACCATTAATATATTATGCTATCAAACAATCTCAAAAATCAAAATTCATTAAAAGAAGCATCGTGTCTACAAATGATAAAAAAATTGCAAAAATTGCAAAAAAATATGGTGCAGAAGTTCCATTTTTAAGACCAAACTCAATTTCAAAAAATAATTCAAAAGATTTTGGATTTTTTTTACATTTAATTAATTGGTTAAAAAAAAATGAAAATTATTCTCCAGATTTAATTGTACAGCTTAGACCAACACAACCTTATAGAGATGTAAAATTTATTGATAAGGCAATTCAAATAATGATGAGAGATAAAAAAGCAGACTCACTAAGATCAATTTCTGTTCCGGAAAGGACTCCTTATAAAATGTGGAAAATCAAAGGAAACTATTTAGATTACATATTTCCTAATACAAAGTTTCAAAAAAAAGAATATTTTAATTTAGATAGGCGAAAACTTCAGGATATATATTGGCATGATGGTGTAATAGACATTGTAAAAACAAAAACGATAAAAAAATATAATAATTTGACTGGAAAAAAGATTGCATATATTAAAAATAATAAAGAATTTTTAGTAGATATAGATTCTAAAAAAGATTTAAAA